>Ga0302169_10000076_pt1 | contig 32119 bp, 24 predicted proteins | sample I_Fen_N1_3_FD_193493 | JGI IMG/M metagenome (GOLD analysis project Ga0302169, IMG submission 193493) | Peat permafrost microbial communities from Stordalen Mire near Abisko, Sweden - I_Fen_N1_3 | ecosystem: Environmental > Terrestrial > Soil > Wetlands > Permafrost | place: Sweden: Abisko...
ACGACATGGCCGACAACATCGTCCACATCGTACTGGCCCGCCTGCCGGACGCACCGGCTGGCACCAAAGGCATTTCGCTGTTCATCGTGCCGAAGTTCATGCCGAATGCAGACGGTTCGATCGGCGCTCGTAACGCGGTGAGCTGTGGTTCCCTGGAACACAAGATGGGCATCCACGGCAACGCTACTTGCGTGATGAACTTCGACGCGGCCACCGGTTTCCTGATCGGCCCGGCGAACAAAGGCCTGAACTGCATGTTCACCTTTATGAACACCGCACGTCTGGGCACCGCGCTGCAAGGTCTGGCGCACGCCGAAATCGGCTTCCAGGGCGGCCTGAAATACGCGCGTGATCGCCTGCAAATGCGTTCGCTGACTGGCCCGAAAGCGCCGGAAAAAGCCGCTGACCCGATCATCGTTCACCCCGACGTACGTCGCATGCTGTTGACCATGAAGGCATTCGCCGAAGGCAACCGTGCCATGGTTTACTTCACTGCCAAGCAAGTCGACATCGTCAAGTACGGCGTGGATGAAGAAGAGAAGAAGAAAGCCGATGCACTGCTGGCCTTCATGACGCCAATCGCCAAAGCCTTCATGACTGAAGTTGGTTTTGAATCCGCCAACCACGGCGTACAAATCTACGGCGGCCACGGTTTCATCGCCGAGTGGGGCATGGAGCAGAACGTTCGCGACAGCCGCATTTCGATGCTGTACGAAGGCACCACCGGTATCCAGGCACTCGACCTGCTGGGCCGTAAAGTGCTGATGACCCAAGGCGAAGCCCTGAAAGGCTTCACCAAGATCGTCCACAAGTTCTGCCAGACCAACGAAGGCAACGAAGCGGTTCAAGAATTCGTCGCACCGCTGGCTGCACTGAACAAAGAATGGGGCGAGCTGACCATGAAGGTCGGTATGGCCGCCATGAAAGACCGCGAAGAAGTTGGCGCGGCCTCCGTGGACTACCTGATGTACTCCGGTTACGCCTGCCTGGCCTACTTCTGGGCTGACATGGCGCGTCTGGCTGCCGAGAAACTGGCGGCTGGCACCTCCGAAGAGGCGTTCTACACCGCCAAGCTGCAGACGGCGCGCTTCTACTTCCAGCGCATCCTGCCGCGTACCCGCACTCACGTTGCAACCATGCTGTCGGGCGCCAACAACCTGATGGACATGAAAGAAGAGAACTTCGATCTGGGCTACTAAGCCTTAACGCAGCTCTTCAATAAAAAACCGCCGCTTCCTCCGGGAGCGGCGGTTTTTTTTGCGCTGAGATCAGGCCTTGATCACCATGGCGTCGGATCCAGGGGGCCGACGCCAGTTGGGGTGCTTACGCCTTCGCCATTACGTATGAACGGCAGATGCCAGAAGTCGTTGGGCACTACAGGATCGCCAGGCTTGACGCCTTCCGGAAAGATGAACTCAAACACCGGCGCCACATACTGGCCGGCAATCAGTCCATTGGCGACGGTCAGCCTGCCCGCATTTTGGAGGCAACTGTCCACCGCGGTCTGGGACAAGCTCTGCTGTGGAACGCAAAGTGACCGCGCAACGACGCGCAAGGTGCGTGTTGGCTGGCTAAGAAGCCCAGCGGGCGCTTTGGTCGCACGTAATCTGGCGCGTTGCGGCTGAGGGCCTGTGTTCTGTGTGGTAATGCCACCCGAGGCTCCCAGGCAACTGGTCGCAAGGCCCAGCGCAGGGTTGCATTCACCCGTCATCTCATAGGGTGTAACCCAGCGATTGGTTTGCACACCGGTCGATGGATTGACATCTATCAGATAGATGTCGACCGGGGTCTTGATGTCGGTGGTCGAGGCTTCCAGGAAAATCCGGTCCTGCGTCTCCTGGGCTACTCCGTTGATGGCCGTTGCAGCCGGGTCGGCCGTGCCGACGCCAAATTCCCCGATAGACAGGTAGCTGGGCTGGGAACCAGGCTGAGTGTAGATCCCGACATTCGCCTCGATCGTGTGTGCAGAGATGAAATCCGGGAGGCCCGTTGTTGTTGACTTGAATAGAGTACCGGACCAACTGATGAAGTCGCCGACTTCGAAGGGGGCCTGTTGCGTCGGGTCGGGGTCCGTCGCGGTACGGCTAGCATCGCTGAATCTCTTCATGACGTACTGGCTGCAATAGACCTGCCCCACCGCTGGCCCCGAGAGCTCCCCACTGGTCGGCGGCGTGACACCTGCCTGACTGAAATTGCGGCAGTTGTTGGTCGTGGTCGGGGTGACCACTTTTGGGCGGTTTTTCTGTGGGCAGAGCGCGTCGTCCCCGGAAATCGTGCGTGGTACGCACATCGGGTAGCCGGTTGCGGCATGGATAGTCGGGTTGGCATCATCGACGGAGAAGCGTGGGTCGGGGCTTTGGGGACGGCCAAAACGTCCGCTCGGGTCGTTGATCTGAATAATCGTGGGTTGCGTCGGATTCCCACTGTCAACTTCAAGGTTGCCGTTGGTGTAGTCGATCCGGGAGATGAAACCGCTCCCCGCGTTGACTGATTGCTGGGAGACAAAGATCAGCCCGGCAATCTGTTTGTTGGAGACGCTATTGCCTACCACATGAATCTCGAACGAGGGATAGGCTGCCGCTGATTTTCCGAGCGCCAAGGTTCCACCCCTGACGAAGTCGGCCCAGGTCAGGGTATTGGCCGGCATCTGCATAACGGTGTTGCAAGGAACAGTAATCGTGACGCCGTTTAATTGAACGGTCCCCCCAAAGCGGCCCGGGTCGCTGGTATTGGGGCAATTCGCATTGGTGGAATCCAGCGTCATGTTCTGGATAAAGCCTGTCACGTCAAACCCATGAATCGCCGTCGGGTTGGTAAAAACCGGGTCGGGCAGCGTGGGTGTCGTGAACGGCGAGGGCAAACCCGGGGGCTTGGCAGTCCCTCCACCGCCATTTTTGGCATATGCATCTCCGCCACCACCCATGGTCATTGCGACAGCGATGGCACTGGCGAGCAGAGCTTGGCGACTGAAGATGCCGTTGAGTCGTTTGTGAGGCAGCGGCGGTATGGCGAGCGTTTTTTCGTACAAAGATAAGCTCATGGCTCACTCCAGTATCTTGCAAGACCAAATGCCGGCCAATCGAGCCCGTAGCTTTGCTGATGCGCTGAATCCTGCGCATGAAAAACGCAAAGCCGTGAGGGTCGAATTCTGGCTCGATCCAGCGGGATAAGTGCCTGTGTGCGGTCGACACTTGCCGTTCGGATGCTTTCACCTGCGTGCGTCGGCCGGTTATGGACGCAAACGCGAGAGACATTTCCTTGAGCCTGAGGAGTACAAAGCAGTTGTCGTGCCTGTTTTGAAACAATTAGACACAAACAGTCGCCGACGCACTCAGAATGCGGGCTGCGCGGCCAAGGATGGTAGTGCGGATAACACTATCGAGTTAATACCCCCGGCATAGGGGGGGACATATACCCAAGTTTGGGAGTGTGTGAGGTGACGTGCAGTTACTCACTGGTTGAGTTTGATCATAAGTCCTGAATGAGAAATATTGTCTATATCTACTCCGGGCGGAATAACTTTGCAAGAAGAATATATTGAGGTGTTAATCATAAGACTTTCTATATTGATGTTAAATAAAATACATAGCTCACGCAGTGTAACTTGTACACGCGTGAAGTGGGGTTAATCATGTAGGTGCTGAATAGGTGGATCTGGCGTGCCGCGAGATTATGTAGCGGGTGCCCTTTGCTACTGAGTTAGCAAATACTTTGCCAGGGTTTTGCATAGATGGGCGGTATATATAAGTCGTTGTAAATACTGATATTATTTTGTGTTGTTGATGGTGTTTAAATAGCCGTTGGGGGATATAGCCCAGAAACGGGGGTGAAAGTACACCAAAGTTGAGGAGGGTTTTAGTCGTACTTGAGAGCCGGTGCTATTAACTAAAATAACGAACACCTGGCAGAAAAAAATATTCGTTTCCGCTTTTGAAATTTTTTGTTACAGCTAGAGTGAAGTTAAGCGCTCTCACCGGCGCGACAAAAAAGCGTTTCTATCAAACCTGAGCCAAGAGTGTACTTTGCCAGTTAGGCTTCTTCTCGACTGAGCCAACTTCGGGTTGGTGTGATGATGTGCGCGAGTAGCAAGAATCATGGCAATGAGTTCATCTCGCAACAGGATAACTCCGGAGCTTGGCTACTCCGTACTTAGTCGAGAATGACATCATGGTGAGGCCCTTGAATTACCTTTTTACTATCCGCATGGCCTGCGCGATCACGGGCGGCCTGATTGCACTCGGTCTGGCGTGCGAGGGCGCTGTCGCCGCATCAGCGCCAGAGGTTGTCACGCCCGTGGTGGATGTACCTTCCCTGCAAACACTGCACGGCTTGATACCGCCTGATCCCTCGGGAACCGAAGGCGGACGTAAAGTCGACCTGATGACTGACTACGTGCTCAATCGCTCTGCGGCAGTTCTCTTGGGCAAAGCGCTGTTCTGGGATATGGAGATCGGCAGTGACGGTTCTACTGCTTGTGCCTCCTGCCACTTCCACGCGGGTGTAGATCACCGCACCACCAACCAGATCAATCCAGGTCAGGCGAACACCAACGCGAACGTCTCATCGATCTTCAACAAGCCGTTCACCGCCTCGGACATTCCAGGTGATGTGCCGAGCTACACCACCAAATCAGGAGGCAAGGGCGGCCCAAACTACCTGCTGAAGAAAGATGACTTTCCGACCCATGTGCTGGCTGATCCGATGGATCGCAATTCACCGATTGTCTATTCGACTGACGATGTGATTGGGTCCCAGGGCGTATTCGACGCCAACTTCGTCAAACCTCATCAGCCTCGTTTCGATAAATGCATTCAGCAACCGGACGGCATCTTCCAGGTCGGTGGCATCAATGTTCGCCGCAGCACCGGGCGCAATGCACCCACGGTGATCAATGCCGCGTTCAACGTGCGTAACTTTTGGGATGGCCGCGCCAATAACGTCTTCAACGGCTTCTCTCCATTTGGCAATCGCGACCCTGACGCCGGGATTTTCGTGACCAGCGATCGCAGTGGCGTGGCGACCAAAGTCAGGCTGGCGCTCAAGGATGCTTCCGCCGCTTCACAAGCGGTAGGGCCACCCGGGAGTCCGGTGGAAATGTCCTGCGGCGGTCGTACGTTCGCCGACATTGGCCGGCGCATGCTCGACACCTTGATGCTCAAGCAGCAGCGGATTTCGTCTACCGATTCGGTACTGGGCCCAGTGTCCGGCGCCCGCCGACCTACCTACCGTGAGCTGATCAAGAACGCGTTCCAGCCGCGCTTGTGGAATGCCACGCAGCAGGTCTCGTTGGGTGGTGCGCCTTACACCCAGATAGAAGCGAATTTCCCGCTGTTCTTCGGGCTGGCGATTCAGCTGTATGAATCCACGCTGATCTCGGACCAGGCACCGTTGGATGCCTATTTGCAGGGCGATCATTCGGCTATGAACGACCAGCAGGTCCAGGGCATGAATCTGTTCCTGGGCAAGGGCAAGTGCATCAGTTGCCACGGCGGCGCGGAGTTGACCAACGCTGGCAGCCGGTTGCTGTTCCATCCCCGGGAGCGGATCGAGCGCATGGTGATGGCCGACAACCTGACCACGCTGTATGACAATGGCTTCTACAACACCGGGGTGCGTCCAACGTCGGAAGACCTGGCGCTCGGAGGCTCGGATGCGTGGGGCAATCCATTGTCCTTCACTCGTGAGTACAACACCGCACTGCAGGGCGGCCAGATTCCTGACCCGCTGGAGGTCGATGTGTGCACCTTCGAAGCGCCTTTGAGCCCGGCGATCCCTTGTGATGCAACGCTCAAGCCGAATGTCGGTTTCCGCGACGCGGTCGATGGCGCCTTCAAGACGCCGACCCTGCGCAACATCGCGTTGACAGGACCGTATTTCCACAACGGAAGTCGCGCGACGCTGCGCCAGGTCATGGAGTTCTACAACCGTGGCGGCGACCGGCGTGGTGAAGATGCCAGCAATACCAGTGGCTTTGACCACCCAGCGGTCAATCAGCACAACGGCTCAAACCTCGATCCGGACATGACCCGGCTGAACCTCACCCCGGATGAAGTGGATGCACTGGTCAAATTCATGGAAGTCGGACTGACCGATCCTCGGGTCGCATGGGAACGGGCGCCGTTTGATCATCCGTCGCTGGTGCTGCCACAGGGTGAAAAGGGTGATGAAAACTCCGTCGGGCAAAAACCGGCGAGTCCGAAGATCACTACACGGCAAGCACAGGATGCCGAAATCCAGCTCAAACCGGTCGGTGCTGAAGGTCGCCCAAGTCTGGAGGGGCCGCTGCAACCGTTCAACAACGACCTCTAACCCCCACTCCCCTTTGCGTCACTGGCGGTCGATGGACGCCAGTGACGCCCTTTTGTAAATACCGCAGTATTTCACTCAGCAAATCGGGGTTTCTGCCGTTACAGTAGGTGGGCACAATGCCATCTATTGTCATGACGGTCGGAGCTTTACCCTTGCCGCGTTCTTCCGCTGTACGTTTCAGCCATTTTCTACCGTCGTTACTGCTTTTACTCGCGGGGCTTGCGGCTGCCTACATCAAGGATCTGAACGTTTTCTTCACCTCGCTGTTCAACGTCCTGCCGACGTTGGTGCTGTTGCTCGGCGGTGCGTATTGCGCGGTTTACCGACGTCAGCGCGAACTGTTCCTGATGGTCACGGTGTACATTGCCTACTTTCTGCTCGACACCCAGACCGACTATTACCGCGACAACGGCAAAGTCCGTGAAGACGCCGCCGTGGTTTTCCATCTCTGTTGCCTGTTGCTGCCGCTGTTGTTTGGCGTGTTCGCAGCCTGGCAGGAGCGCACGCACCTGTTTCAAGACATGGTGGCGCGCTTCGCTGTGTTGCTGGCCGTCGGCAGTGTTGCATTGGGGCTGGAGCAAAGTTACCCACAGGCCTTGCTGATGTGGCTGTCGGAAATTCGCTGGCCGGCGCTGCATGGTGCCTGGATGAGCCTGATCCAGCTGTCTTATCCAGTGTTCATCGCTTCGTTCCTCTTGCTGAGCTGGCAATACTGGCGCAACCCGCGTCCGTTGCACGCCGCTCAACTGGTGGGGTTGCTCGGGTTGTTCTGGGCGCTGCCGAAAACCTTCATTCTTCCGTTTACCCTCAACATTATGTGCAGTCAGGTGATGCTGATGATTGCCGCGGCGGTCGCCCATGAGGCCTACCAAATGGCCTTCCGTGACGAACTCACCGGCCTGCCGGGCCGTCGCGCCTTGAACGAGCGGATGCAGCGCCTGGGGCGCAATTACGTGCTGGCCATGAGCGACGTCGATCACTTCAAGAAATTCAACGACACCCACGGCCACGATGTCGGCGACCAGGTGCTGCGACTGGTGGCCAGCAAACTGTCGAAAATCGGCGGCGGCGGTAGGGCGTATCGCTACGGCGGTGAGGAATTTGCGCTGGTGTTCGCAGGCAAGACGCTCGAAGAGTGCATGCCGCACCTGGAAGTCATCCGCGAGTCCATCGCCACCTACAATATTCAGCTGCGCAATCAGGACAACCGGCCCCAGGACGATCAGCAAGGTCGTCAGCGCCGCTCCGGTCCTGGCGCTTCAAGTGTCTCGGTCACCGTCAGCATCGGTGTCGCCGAACGCGTGGAGCAACGCACCCCTGAAAAGGTCCTCAAGTCGGCGGACGAAGCGCTCTACAGCGCCAAGGGCGCCGGGCGGAACTGCGTGGTGGCATTCGGTCAGACCCGTCGTGGCGCCGTGCGAATGGACGCCGCTGCGGGTTGAGTGATGATGGCGCATTCAGCGTCTGGACTGTGATTGTGAGGCGTGGTGGCCGGCAGTAGGTTTGAAGCATCTGCTGACGGAGAAACGACCATGCCTGCGTACAAAGCTCCCCTGCGCGATATGCGCTTTCTGATCGACCACGTCTTCGACTTCCACAGCAACTACGCTGCGCTGGGTGCCACCGAAGCCAGCCCGGACATGATCAACGCCATCCTCGAAGAAGGCGCGAAGTTCTGTGAGAACGTTCTGGCCCCGCTGAATCGCAGCGGTGACGAAGAGGGCTGCCATTTCGACAATGGCGTGGTGACGACGCCTACAGGCTTCAAGCAAGCTTTCGCACAATACGTCGAAGGCGGCTGGCATGGTCTGGCGGCGGACCCCGCGTACGGTGGCCAGGGCCTGCCGAGTTCGTTGGGGCTGGTGATCAGCGAAATGGTCGGCTCCAGCAACACCTCGTGGGGCATGTACCCGGGGCTGACCCACGGCGCGATGTCGGCGATCCACGCCCACGGCACTGAAGAACAGAAAAACACCTACCTGAGCAAACTCACCGCGGGCCAATGGACCGGCACCATGTGCCTGACCGAAGCCCATTGCGGCACCGACCTGGGCATCATCAAAACCCGCGCCGTGCCTGAGGCCGATGGCAGCTACGCGATCTCCGGCAGCAAGATTTTCATCTCGGCCGGCGAGCACGATATGAGCGACAACATCATCCATCTGGTGCTGGCGAAACTGCCGGATGCGCCGGCCGGCACCCGCGGCATCTCGCTGTTTATCGTGCCTAAATTCCTGCCCGATGCCGAGGGCGAGGCGGGCGAGCGCAACGGCGTTTCCTGCGGTTCGATCGAACACAAAATGGGCATCAAGGCTTCGGCGACGTGCGTCCTGAACTTCGATGGCGCCAAGGGGTTCTTGATCGGGGAGCCGAACAAAGGCCTGAACTGCATGTTCACCATGATGAACCATGCGCGCCTTGGCACCGGGATGCAGGGGTTGTGTCTGGGGGAAGCAAGCTTTCAAGGCGCGATCAAATACGCCAACGATCGTCTGCAAATGCGTTCATTGACGGGGCCGAAAGCACCGGAAAAGGCCGCCGACCCGATCATCGTTCATCCTGACGTGCGTCGGATGTTGCTGACCATGAAAGCCTTCAATGAAGGTAACCGCGCACTGACGTACTTCACCGCGCAGTTGCTGGACGTAGCGCACTTGAGTCCGGATGAAAGCGCACGCCAGGACGCCGAAGACCTGCTGGCCTTCCTGACGCCGATCTGCAAAGCCTTCATGACCGACACCGGGCTGGAAGTGACCAACCACGGCATGCAGGTGTTTGGCGGGCACGGGTTCATTCGTGAATGGGGCATGGAGCAATTGGTCCGCGACTGCCGGATTGCGCCGATCTACGAAGGCACCAACGGTATTCAGGCGCTGGACTTGCTTGGGCGCAAGGTGCTCGGAAGTCAGGGCAAGTTGCTGCGTGGCTTCACCAAAATCGTCCATAAATTCTGTGCAGCGAACGCCGAGCATCCACAGCTCGGCATCTATGTGGCGCAGCTCAATACGCTGAACCAGCAGTGGGGCGAGCTGACTACCCAGGTCGGCATGGCTGCGATGAAGAATGCGGACGAAGTCGGCGCGGCATCCGTGGACTACTTGATGTACAGCGGTTACATCATCCTCGGCTACCTGTGGCTGCGCATGGCGCTGGTGGCTCAGGCGCAACTCGATGCGGGTAGCGGTGAAGCCGATTATTGCCAGGGCAAACTCGCGACCAACGAGTTTTATTTCAAGCGTTTGCTTCCGCGCACCGCCGCTCATCGGGCGGCCATCGAGGCGGGAAGTGATTGCCTGATGAAGCTGCCGGCGGAATTGTTTGCGCTTTAGTCTTTAAAATCCGTCACAAAGGAGAACCCGCGTAATTGCGGGTTTTTTAATGACTGAATAGTCGGTGACTAAACATTACAAAACGGTCATGGGCTGACCCTATGTGTCGTAAAAGTTGTTGGGTTACACTCGGGCCCAACGAATGCACCACTCCTATGAATCACCTGTTTAGATCTTGTGAGGTTTGCCATGGCTGACTACAAAGCGCCCCTGCGCGATATGCGCTTCGTTCTCAATGAAGTTTTCGAAGTCTCCAAACTCTGGGCCGAGCTGCCTGCGTTGGCCGAGACCGTCGATGCGGAAACCGTCGAAGCCATTCTTGAAGAAGCCGGCAAGGTCACCAGCAAAAGCATCGCGCCTCTGAGCCGTGCGGCTGACGAAGAAGGTTGCCATTGGGCGGACGGTGCCGTCACCACGCCGGCAGGTTTCCCACAGGCTTATCAGACTTACGCTGAAGGCGGCTGGGTTGGCGTGGGCGGTGATCCGACCTACGGCGGCATGGGCATGCCCAAGGCTGTTTCAGCTCAGGTCGAAGAAATGGTCAACTCCGCCAGCCTGTCGTTCGGCCTGTACCCGATGCTGACGGCCGGCGCCTGCCTGTCGATCAACGCTCACGCCAGCGAAGAGCTGAAAGCCGCGTACCTGCCGAACATGTACGCCGGCGTCTGGGCCGGTTCCATGTGCCTGACCGAGCCACACGCCGGTACTGACCTGGGGATCATCCGCACCAAGGCTGAACCTCAGGCCGACGGTTCCTACAAGGTCAGCGGCACCAAGATCTTCATCACCGGTGGCGAGCACGACCTGACCGAAAACATCATTCACCTGGTGCTGGCCAAGCTGCCGGACGCGCCAGCCGGTCCGAAAGGTATTTCGCTGTTCCTGGTGCCGAAGTTCATGGTCAACGCCGACGGCAGCCTGGGTGCGCGCAACCCGGCGAACTGCGGTTCGATCGAACACAAGATGGGCATCCAGGCGTCCGCGACCTGCGTGATGAACTTCGACGAAGCTGTGGGTTACCTGGTCGGCGAGCCGAACAAAGGCCTGGCGGCGATGTTCACCATGATGAACTACGAGCGTCTGGGTGTCGGTATCCAGGGCCTGGCCACCGGCGAGCGTTCGTACCAGAACGCCGTTGAATACGCCCGCGACCGTCTGCAAAGCCGTTCGCCGACTGGCGCCCAGAACAAAGACAAAGTCGCTGACCCGATCATCGTCCACCCGGACGTGCGTCGCATGCTGCTGACCATGAAAGCCTCGAACGAAGGCGGTCGTGCGTTTTCGACTTACGTAGCGATGCAACTGGACACCGCCAAATTCAGCGAAGACGCGACCACCCGCAAACGCGCTGAAGATCTGGTGGCGTTGCTGACCCCAGTGGCCAAGGCATTCCTGACCGACCTCGGTCTGGAAACCACCGTCCACGGCCAGCAGGTGTTCGGCGGCCACGGTTACATCCGTGAGTGGGGCCAGGAGCAGCTGGTGCGCGACGTGCGCATCACTCAGATCTACGAAGGCACCAACGGCATTCAGGCGCTGGACCTGGTCGGACGCAAGATCGTCGGCACCGGCGGGGCGTTCTACAACCTGTTCGCTGACGAGATCCGTCACTTCACCGCGACTGCCAGCGCTGATCTGGCGGAGTTCACCAAGCCGCTGAATGACGCCGTGACCACCCTCGACGAGTTGACTGCCTGGTTGCTCGACCGCGCGAAAAACAACCCGAATGAAATCGGCGCGGCGTCGGTCGAGTACCTGCAAACCTTCGGTTACGTGGCGTACGCCTACATGTGGGCATTGATGGCCAAAGCCGCGTTGGGTAAGGAAACACAGGACGATTTCTACGCCAGCAAGCTGGGCACGGCGCGCTTCTACTTCGCCCGCCTGCTGCCGCGTATCCACTCGTTGAGCGCGTCGGTGAAAGCCGGTAGCGAGTCGCTGTTCTTGCTGGATGCTGCACAGTTCTGACAAATGTGACGTTATGTAAGCATTCTCTTACATGACGTGCTGCTGTTTTCCCATAGGCGTAGATTGGATCCACAGCTAATCTACTTCACATGGACGTCGCGCAGGAAGCGCAAAGCAACAACACGGACACGTAGGATTCTGCCAGGACGGCGGAGTGAAATGGATGTCAGGGAAACAGTCTGCAAAGCCCCGCTTCGGCGGGGTTTTCTTTTACCGGCAGAAAAGTTTCTAGCTCAGCCCATCAAGGGTTTTCGAGCTGTTCAAACGGTCATCGGGCCCGTTAATCACCTCCTCCAGCAGCGTGCGTAACAAGGCCAGCGAGGCCTGTTGCCGCTGTACGTCCCGGCAGACCAATCCGACTTTCAGCGGCACTCGCGGCTCGGTCAGCGGTTTCCACAGCAATTCGTTATTGCCGAGCGCCTTTTGCGAGCGTCCGGGCAGCACCGTCGCCAGTCGGGTATGTGGCAGGCTGTCGAGGATCCCCGCCATGTTGTTCAACTCCGCCTGCACCTGCGGGCGCCTGCCGAGACTGGCCAGTTGCGTCTGCCAGATCTGGCGTATCTGGAACTCTTCTCCCAACAACAGCATCGGCAGCTCGGCGGCCTGACTCATGGAGACTTTCTTGAATTCGCGCAGCGGGTGATCGGCGGGGATGACCAGGGTCAGTTCATCTTCGTACAGCATCACGCCCTGCAACCCTGGCTGACGCGGCGGCAGGTAGCTGATGCCAATGTCCAGCGAGCCATTAAGCAGTCGTCGTTCGATTTCCAGCCCGGTCAGTTCGTAGATCTGCACCACCAGATGCGGTTGAGCCTTGCGTACTCGCTCCAACATCTGCGGCACCAGGCTGGTGTGCACGGTTTGCAGTACACCGATGGCCAATGTGCGCAGCGCCTGTCCCTTGAAATTGCCCAATGCCTCGCGCGCCCGCTGCATGCCATCGAGCAGTGGCACTGCGTGGTTGTACAACGTGTGAGCGGCCAGGGTGGGCAACAGGCGTTTGCTGCTGCGTTCAAACAGACTCACATCGAGGTTCTGTTCGAGATGGCGGATCTGCTGGGACAACGCAGGCTGAGAGATTGAAAGCCGCTCGGCAGCCCGGCCGACGTGGCCTTCTTCGTAGACCGCGACGAAATAACGCAGTTGCTTGAAATCCATAAGGGATGCTTATCGAAAATACTGGGAAATCGAAATGGCTCAGGGCCAGGCAAGCGCCTAGTCTAACCGCATTCACAAGGCTTACAGGGCCATAGAACGCGATGAATATCGTTTGTGCCAAAGGCGTTTACATAGGTAAGGCAAAAAACCTCAATCGGGGTTTTTTCGGATGAATCTGTTCAATTTGCGGCGTAATCCGCCGAGTCTTGATGACCTTGCCGTGGGCACTTTCCAGCCGTCCCACCACGACCACCTTTCCAGCGAGTGCCTGATGCCCAGCGTCGAGCGGCCGAAACAGATTTTCGTACGTGGCCAAGGCTCCTGGTTGTGGGACAGCGATGACCGCGCTTACCTGGATTTTACTCAAGGTGGCGGGGCCAACAGTCTGGGGCACAGTCCTTCGGTGCTGGTGCAGGCGATTTCGCAACAGGCTCAATCACTGATCAATCCCGGATTTGCCCTGCACAATCGCGGCATGCTCAACCTTGCCGGGCGCCTCTGCACCGCCACTGGCAGTGATCAGGCGTACCTGCTCAACAGTGGCCGCGAAGCGTGTGACGCGGCGATCAAACTGGCGTGTCAGTGGGGCCAGCGCTATCGCGGTGGGGCTTCGCGCATCATCGTTGCTGGCAACGGTTGCCTAGACCGTCGTTTCGAAACGATGGCGGATTTGCACCACGTTCCCTTCAATGATCTTGCGGCCATGCATGCGGCGGTCGACGCCCGGACCGTAGCCATCATGCTTGAACCGATCCAGAACGCAGCGGGAGTAATCCCGGCCACCGAACATTACCTCAAGGGTGTTGAACGCCTGTGCCGTGAACTGGGGATTCTGCTGATTCTCGACGAAGTACAAACCGGTATCGGGCGTTGCGGCACATTGCTCGCGGAACAGTCCTACGGCGTTCGGGCAGATATCGTCGTCCTCGGCGAAGGGCTGGGTGGTGGCGTGCCGCTCGCTGCGTTAATGGCGCGAGGCAAGGCCTGCTGTTTCGAGATCGGAGATCTGACTGGCACCCATCATGGCAATGCCCTGATGACGGCTGCCGGGCTGGCGGTACTCGACAGCGTGCAGGACAGGGGTTTTCTCGAGCATGTCAGGGAAACCGGGCAGCACCTGCGTGAAGGCCTCGGGCGCTTGGCTCATCGTTATGGCCACGGCAAATTGCGTGGGCAAGGTCTGCTTTTGGGGCTGACGCTGTCGGACGATTCTGCCCACGCCGTGGTCCGTGCCGCGCTATACGAAGGCCTGTTGCTCAGCGCCCCGCAACCCGACTGCCTGCGCTTTACCCCCGCACTGACGGTCAGCAACGCCAACATCGACGAAATGCTTCTGCGCCTGACCCGCTCCTTCTCCCGTGTGCGCACCGCGCAATTGCAGTGTCGCAAAGGGATTGCGGTCTGATCAGACCTGTCCCACGCACATTCCAGAACCGTCTCGCGGTAATAACGCATCGCCCCACGTTTGATTCTTTTCGCGTGGGGCGTTTTTTTGTCTCTACGTTTTGCCGAATGCATTCACCGCTTGAGTGATGACCGGGTAAGTGGTTTTTTAAAAAGACCGGCAAGGAATGCCGGTACCAATGAAACAGTTTTATTGAAAACTGGTTTTGAAATCTATACCACTGGGTGGTATGTTTTTGGAAGGGATGCCAATGTCACCAAGGTTGTTCAAGGCAAAACGCTTTGCGATGCAAGCCGCAAAAGCATGGATCGGTGACGAGGAACTTCGAGAGGCATTCACTGAAATGCTCAATGGCCAAGCGGACAATCTTGGCGGCGGGGTCTGGAAAAAACGTTTGAACGCCAACCGTCATCGTTCGATAGTCCTGGCCAGAGGTGCCAGTTACTGCGTCTATCAGTTTCTGTATGCCAAGAAGGATCAGAGCAATATTTGTCAGACAGACCTGATCGCTTTTCGGAAAATGTCGAAAATCTACGAGGGGCTTTCGGATTCGCAAGTCCAGCACTTCCTGGATATCAAGGAGTTTGTGGAGATATTTTATGAGTAAGAAATTCAGAAGTGAGGCGTCAGAATCCATTTACGAATCTGCCAATGCCTTGTTTTCCATCGGTGCAATCAACAAGACCACCTTGCGCGAGTTCGAAGACCTTTGTCTGGCTCCGGTACCTGAGGCTATTGATGCAGAGCAAATAAAAGCGCTACGTGAGCGCAACAACGTCAGCCAGCCTGTATTCGCCCGTTATTTGAACACCAGCGCTTCGACGGTGAAGCAATGGGAGGCGGGGGATAAGCACCCCAGTGGCATGGCGTTGAAATTGCTGAGCATCGTTCAAAAACATGGCCTGGAAATACTGGCCTGAGGCAATGCACTGAACCCTGACGAACGGCACAGGTCGATTAACTGTAGGGCTCACACGAGCCACTTCCAATCAGGAGCTGCCCTCATGGACTTTATTCGAATCATCATCGCCATTCTGTTGCCGCCATTGGGTGTGTTTCTGCAAGTCGGTTTCGCCGGGGCGTTCTGGCTGAATATTCTGCTGACGTTGTGCGGTTATATTCCAGGGATCGTGCATGCGGTTTATATCATCGCCAAGCGCTGAACTTAGCGTCGTCAGGTAGACCGCTTTCGCGAGCAAGCCCGCTCCCACATTGGAATGCATTTCAAATGTGGGAGCGGGCTTGCTCGCGAAGGTGGCACCACAAATTCCGGGCTGATCTCAGACCTCAGTCCCCAAGCTCCATCACCCGCCGATAAAACAACCACTCCTGCTCCAGCGCATGCGCCTGATTGCTCGCTTTGCGAAAGCCATGGCGTTCGTCGGCGTAGTAATGCGCTTCAACCAAAATACCGTTGTCCTGCAGCGCCGTAACCATGTCGCGCGTCTGCTGCGGCACGACCACGGCGTCCAGTTCCCCTTGAAAGAAAATCACCGGCACGCTGATGTTGCCCGCATGCAGCAGTGGCGTTCGCGCGGTATAGCGCTCGGCATCCAGCACCGGATCGCCAATCAGCCAGTCCAGATAATCGCCTTCGAATTTGTGCGTTGCGCGCCCCAACGCCACGGGGTCGCTGACGCCATACAAACTGGCACCGGCGCGGAAAACCTTCTGAAACGCCAGCGCGCAAAGAGTGGTATAGCCGCCAGCGCTACCGCCGCGAATAAACGCTTTTCCACCGTCGACCAATCCACGTTCGGCGAGATGGGCGACCACCGCGCAGGCGTCCTCCACATCCACGTCACCCCAACTCAAATGCAGTGCCTGGCGATAAGCCCGGCCATAGCCGCTGCTGCCCCGATAGTTGAGATCGGCCACGGCAAAGCCGCGTTGCGCCCAGTATTGAATGCGTGGATCGAGCATCGGGTAGCACGCCGATGTCGGGCCGCCGTGAATGAACACCACCAGCGGCGGCTTAGCATCACCGGTCATCGCTGGGTAGAAGAAACCGTGGGCTTCACCTGATCCGCTCGGGTAGCGCAGGGTTTGCGGGACGCTGATCTGCTCGGTGGGTAACGGCGCAACGCCGCCGGCTAATACCTTGACCTGTCGGCCATGGCGGTCGATGGCGATCACCGCCGACGAACTGACTGGCGATGCGGCGATGCAATAAATAAATTGCTCATCCAGCGCCAGATGGCGGAAGCGACTGTAGGCACCGGTGAAATCTTCGGAGGTCTCACCGCAAAGACCCAGTCGGCCAAAACCCTCTTCGGTCCAACTGGCCAGGTAATTGTCTTCACCCAACGGCAGCCAGGTGCAACCTCCTAATTGCCAAGGCGCCGGCCCATGATCGGCTGCGGCGCAGGGCAATGGGCTCAAACCGTCCGCAGACTCCACCCATGGCTGCCAAAAACCGCCACGGTCCGTCAGACAAAGCAATCGTCCGCTGTCATCGAATCGAGGTTGTTGCAGTGATTCCTGAACACCTTCGCCCGCCACGCAACGGGGCGATGCAAACCCGCCATCGCTCTGGCGTTCGGCAACCATCAGCCGCGTCGCGGTCCAGGGTTGATCCGGGCGGCTCCACTCGATCCACGCGAGGCGTTGCGAGTCTGGGCGCAGGGTTGGCGCCGCGTAGAAGTCGGCTCCTTCTGCCAGCAGCTGACGCGTGCCGTCCTTCACATCAATCGCCACCAATCGATGCCGGTCGTGGTTTTCTTCTACCGCTAAAACCTGTCCGTTGGCAAATTGCAGATCGCCGTAGCGGCATTCGCCGGAGGTCAGCACTTCAGGCGTTTCCCCGTTCAGCGATTGCCGATACAACTGCTGGTCCGCCTCATTGACGAACACTAAACCGTCATCGGTCAAACAAAACGCCCCACCGCCATATTCGTACACCCGACTGCGCACACTGAAACCGGCGGGTGTCAGGCAGTGTGCCTGGCCATCGCGCCAATGCCAGATGCGGCAGGCGGCGTCTTCAGGCCGGTATTCGTTCCAGAACAGGCCATTGCGACCGACCTGCAACTCGGCAAAATCAACACCGGCAGCGACGGCTTTAGCCGCGCTGAAGGGCTCAGCTTTTTGCGATGAGGCGTGAGTTTCGTTCATTGCGAAAGGCCAGTTGTTCGATGGTCAGGGTGGCGTGCTCGGCTTCTTCGCGGGCTTTGAGGATCACGCCGTGATGTTCGGATTTGCTGCACACCGGGTCGGCATTGCTCGCATCGCCCGTAAGCATGAACGCCTGGCAGCGGCAGCCGCCGAAGTCCTTTTCTTTCTCGTCACAAGAGCGGCAAGGCTCGGGCATCCAGTCGTAACCGCGAAAGCGGTTGAAGCCAAACGAGTCGTACCAGATGTGCTGCATGCTGTGGTCGCGCACGTTGGGAAATTGCACCGGCATCTGCCGGGCGCCGTGGCAGGGCAGGGCGGTGCCGTCCGGTGTGACCGTCAGGAAGATGCTGCCCCAGCCGTTCATACAGGCTTTCGGGCGCTCCTCGTAATAGTCCGGCGTGACGAAAATCAGCTTGCACGGATGCCCTTCGGCTTCGAGCTTGGCGCGGTATTCATTGGTGATGCGTTCGGCGCGGACCAGTTGTTCCTTGGTCGGTAAAAGGCCGACCCGATTGAGCTGCGCCCAACCGTAAAACTGGCAGGTGGCGAGTTCGACGAAGTCCGCCTCAAGGGCGATGCACAGCTCGATGATGCGGTCGATCTTGTCGATGTTGTGCCGATGGGTGACGAAGTTCAGCACCATCGGATAGCCATGGGCTTTTACTGCGCGGGCCATTTCCAGCTTTTGCGCGAAGGCCTTTTTCGAACCGGCCAACACGTTGTTCACTTGCTCATCGCTGGCCTGAAAGCTGATCTGGATGTGGTCCAGGCCGGCCTTCTTGAAGTCGCTGATTTTCTGCTCGGTCAGGCCTATGCCGGAGGTGATCAGGTTGGTGTAGAAACCCAGCTTGCGCGCCTCGGCGATCAGTTCGGCGAGGTCCTGGCGCACCAGCGGCTCACCACCGGAAAAACCCAACTGCGCCGCGCCCATCTCCCGCGCCTCGCGGAATACCTTGATCCACTGCTCGGTGCTCAGCTCTTTGCCTTGCTCGGCGAAGTCCAGCGGATTGGAGCAGTACGGGCATTGCAGCGGGCAGCGGTAGGTCAGCTCGGCCAGCAACCACAGCGGCAGGCCGATTTCCGGTTTGGGCGGTAACGTGTCTGACGCAGAATCAGGCAAGTTCGATCCAGTGCTGAGCACGGGCGACCTCCATGAATTGCTCGATGTCTTCACCGAGTTCGGGCACGCCGGGGAACTGCGCGTCCAGTTCGGCAATGATCGCTGCGACATCGCGTTCGCCGTCGATCAAACCGCCAATCAGCGCGGCGCTTTCATTGAGTTTGATCATGCCTTCCGGGTACAGCAGCACATGGCCTTTCTGCGCCGGTTCGTACTGGAAGCGGTAGCCGGTACGCCAGGTCGGGATCTTGCTGCGGTCGAAACTCATAAGGTGATTCCTTTGTGCCAGACCCGTTGTTCGGTCACGCTGTGATACGGCGGGCGTTTCAGTTCGTAGGCCATGCTCATGGCATCGAGCATGCTCCAAAGAATGTCCAGTTTGAACTGGAGAATTTCCAGCATGCGCTCCTGGCCTTCCCGCGTCGTGTAGTGCTGCAAAGTAATGGCCAGACCGTGTTCCACATCGCGGCGTGCCTGGCCCAGGCGAGTGCGGAAATACTCGTAGCCGGCCGGGTCGATCCAGGGGTAATGCTGTGGCCAGCTGTCCAGGCGCGATTGGTGGATCTGCGGAGCGAACAGTTCGGTCAGCGAGCTGCTGGCCGCTTCCTGCCAACTGGCCCGACGGGCAAAGTTGACGTAGGCATCGACGGCGAAACGCACGCCGGGCAGGACCAGTTCCTGGGAGCGCAGTTGATCCGGGTCGAGGCCGACGGCTTGCCCGAGACGCAGCCAGGCTTCGATGCCGCCGTCTTCGCCGGGGGCGCCGTCGTGGTCGAGCAGGCGCTGAATCCACTCGCGGCGGATCTCGCGATCCGGGCAATTGGCGAGGATCGCGGCGTCTTTCAGGGGGATGTTCACCTGATAGTAGAAACGGTTGGCGACCCAGCCCTGGATCTGCTCGCGGGTTGCCCGACCTTCATACATCGCCACATGGTAGGGGTGATGGATGTGGTAATAGGCGCCTTTGGCGCGCAGGGCGGCCTCGAATTCGGCGGGGGACATTGGGGTGTCAGTCATTGCGGTTCTCCGGGTACGACCGGTGGATTCTTTGGTGTCTGGTTGGACGTCATCGTCGGAACGCCGCCCGGAGCAAGCTCAGCTCCTACAGGGGACGTTTTTGTAAGAGTCGAGCTTGCCCGCGATGGGGCCATCCTCTACAACACAATACTCATGCCGTCATACGCCACTTCAACATCTCGCCGAGCCAGCTCGGCCCGCTCCGGCGAATCCTCATCCAGAATCGGATTGGTGTTGTTGATGTGGATAAGCACCTTGCGCTGCTTGGGCAATTGCTCCAGCACTTCCAGCATGCCGCCGGGGCCGTTCTGCGCCAGATGACCCATTTCCCGACCGGTGCGGGTGCCGACGCCACGGCGTTGCATTTCGTCGTCGTCCCACATCGTGCCGTCCACCAGCAAGCAATCGCTGCCGGCCATGATCTCCAGCAGCGGCGCATCGACCTTGCCCAGCCCAGGTGCGTAGAACAGCTTGCCGCCAGTGCTCAGGTCTTCAACGATCAGGCCGATGTTATCGCCGGGGTGCGGGTCGAAGCGGTGTGGCGAATAGGGTGGGGCGGCGCTGCGCAGCGGCAGCGGGGTGAAACGCAGGTTCGGGCAGGCCGCAATGCTGAAACTGCGGTCAAGCTCGATCTGGTTCCAGTCCAGCCCGCCATTCCAGTGGGTCAACATGGTGAACAGCGGAAAACCGGTGCTCAAATCTTCATGGACCATGTCGGTGCACCAGACTTGATGCGGACACCCTTCGCGCAGGCTGAGCAGGCCGGTGGTGTGGTCGATTTGGCTGTCCATCAGGATGATCGCGCTGATGCCGGTGTCGCGCAGGGCCCGGCCCGGTTGCATCGGGGCGAAACTCTGGAGTTGGGCGCGAATGTCTGGCGAAGCGTTGCACAGCACCCAGTTCACGCCATCATCGGAAATCGCGATGGACGACTGGGTCCGCGCCTTGGCGTTGAGGCTGCCATCGCGAAAGCCGGCGCAGTTCACGCAGTTGCAGTTCCACTGGGGGAAACCGCCGCCGGCGGCGGAACCTAGAATCTGGACAAACATGGCCGCTCCATCATTCGAAAACTGAAAATAAAAACGCCTCGGCGAGCCGAGGCGTTGGCACTGCGATACAAAAAGATTAGCGGCTTGCGAAGTACATGGTGACTTCAAAGCCGATACGCAGGTCGGTGTAAGCAGGTTTGGACCAGGACATGGGAGCGCTCCTTCAGGTGATGGGACGGTTGAGATCTATACATATAGTCCACCTCCAGGCGGAGATGTTCAGATAGTTAGGTTGCTATGTTACTCAAAATTACAGCGCGGTTGCCCGTGAAACTTTGAGAAAGCTAATTGCAGCACCTGTAATGATCATTTTGTCACTTGCCAAACGGCGCTCGGGCTTGGGCCGCTGGCCAGGCAGCGCCATCCGCCGAGTGCTTGATTCAATCGCTGTGTTGCGGCCAGTAATGCGTCGCGGTCGATCAGCAGAAGTGATTCAGGCAGGCGCTCCAGATAATCCGACGAGTGGCCAGCCAGTTTGCCCTGCCAGAGCAGTTCGGCGGCCTGGGGGACGGGCAAGGTGCTCAAGTCGAATTGGTCTGCCAGGGATTGACGTTGGGCGGTGAACGTCACCTCGTCCATGCCTTCGATCACGCCTGGCAAGTCGCTTAGAAAGTGTTCGATGTGTCCCAGCAAACCTGCCGGTGCAACGTTTGGTGATTGCACGCCGAACAGAATCCCGGTCTGCCCATGGACCTGGCGCAGTGCGCTGAACACGGCATAACCCAGTTGCAACTCCACCCGCAGGCGCTGATAGAACGGCGTCTGCCACAGGTGCGCGAGCAGCCGCCAGGCGGCTTCGTCGGCTATGTCCTGCGTGGCGGTCGGACAGAACAGCAACAGCGCATGTTCGCTGGAGCCGGTGTCGACAGTTGTCCACAGGCGCTGCGCGTTGATCGAGGGCGGCGGCGATGGTTGATCCGCAACGCCGGGCACGCGGCTCAGCGCCAAACCCATCGCTGCTTGTGTCTGCGACGACAGGCCAACGGCCAGGCCTTCCCAGCGCGCGCCCGCCCAAAGCTGCTGCAAATCCCCTGAGTCAGCGGCGGGTTCAAGGCAAAGACCAGGCAGCGCCTTAAGCAGTTGCTTGATCGGCATCAATGGGGCGCTTGGCGATTCATCCTGTGAGAGTCCACGTGTTGTCAGCTCTTTCAAAGCGTATTCGAGGACCGTTGGCATCGATGCCTGTAGCCCCGTCATCTTCAGCAGCCATTCATTGCCTGAGGCACTGAAGGAAAAGTCGACACCGGCCTGGCGCGCATCTTCGCGCAAAGGCTGCATCTGGTTTTCCAGGCTCGACTGAAGCCTGGCGTGAGGCGTGAAGTCGAGTCGCCAGCGCAAGTAAATCGCGCCTTCATCGGTGTTGTCCGGCAAGGCCTGACTGAACTGCATCGGGGAGTTTTCGCGACGACTGCGCGAGCGGTCCTGGGCAAATGTTCGCAGGCCACGATGTTTGCTGGTCTGGCCGCGAATCAGCCCGGCATTGGCTGCGGGCGCTTCGCTGCGTAAAAACGGATTAGGTGTCGGCAGTTGCCATTCGCCACTGAAGTTATCCACAGCGCCGATTTTATTCAGGATGTCTTTCAGCGCTACGACGCCCTGCGCGGATAACCCGGTTTCCAGTTGCTCACTGTCCCGTTGGGCCAACTGCAAGGCACCGCTGACTTGCTGCTGGCGTTGCAGCAGGGCGGCATATTCTTCGCGCAAGCCGGCCCAGTCTTGATGAGAGGCAAAGAAACCCAGCCAGTCGAGAAGCGTTTGGCGAATCACGCTTTCCGATTGAGTAGTGATGAACTCGATGTGCAGCAAGGCTTGCCCGGCGAATTGATACAGCGGCGCAGCTTTGAGGCTGTCAGCCAGGCCTTGTTCTCGCAGTGTCGCCACCAGTCCGCCAGGTTTCGCGGCGTTCAACCAATGGCACAAAAACGCAAATGCCTCAGGCGATGACTCAGGTAACGTTTCGAACGCGAACAGAAGATCCAGCCGGCGTTCGCCAGTCTGTTGAAAAGTTGTTTCCGAAGCGTTCATCAGCGCCTCAGGCGCTTGTTGCGGGACTCGTTGCCCAGCGGGAATCTCTTTGCTGAAACGCTGAGCCATCTCACGCAGCTCATCGAGAGTCTGTGGCCCGACAAGGCTCAATGTCATCTGCCCGGTCTGATAAAACCGCTGATTGAAATCCCGCAACGCTTGCTGAAACTCAGGTTGCGGCACTGGCAGGCTGTCACGGTTGCCGGCATGAAACCCGCGCAAGGGATGGGTCGATGAAAGCCCATCGAACAAGGCCAATTGCTGTTGCGCCACCGCATCCTTCGACCAGGCGACGAATTCCGCGTGCAGCACTTCCCGTTCCCGCAACTGATCGTCCGGATTCATACGCGGATGAGCGAGCATGTCTGACAGACGCTCCAGCCCATCGGCCAGCATCTGAGGCGGCAGCTCGAAAAAGAAGTCGGTCGTGCGCTCATTGGTTCGTGCGTTTACCTGACCGCCATGACCCTGAACGTAGGCCATCAGCCCTTGCCCGGCAGGAAAGCGCTCCGTCCCCAGAAACAGCAAATGCTCCAGAAAATGCGCCATACCGGGCCACGTCAGCGACACATCGTGACTGCCCGCCGCAACGCGCAGCACCGCCGCGCAGCGCTTCAAGTTCGGGGCATGACGCAGCGTCACCCGCAAGCCGTTGGCCAGGGTTTCAGTGTGGGGGCGAGGGTGATTCAGCGCAGGCATGAGCACTTCCAGTACAGAGAAGCGCTAATGCTAGCGGATTACGGGGGATCAGCGCTTGTTAAGGTCGCCGTAAAGCTCGGGACGGCGGTCGAGCAAGTAGCGATTGGCGGCGCGGGAGTCGGCCATCAACTGACGATCCAGTTCGCCGACAATCAGCGCTTCATCCAGGCCGGCCTGAGCGATGCGACTGCCATCCGGTGCGGCGATACTGCTCTGGCCGCAATAGTGGATCTCGCCTTCATGGCCGCAGTAATTGGCGTAGGCCACGTAGCACTGATTCTCGAAAGCGCGGGCGCGGACGGTGACGTCGGCGACGAAGTCGAAGGGAATCATGTTCGCCGTCGGTACCAGGATCAGCTCGGCACCGGCCAGGGCCAGTCGCCGGGCGTTTTCCGGGAACTCCATGTCGTAGCAAATCAGGAAGCCAAGTTTCCAGCCATTGAGCTCCACCAGCGGAAAATCATCCTGCCCGGCGCTGAACATCGAGTGATCGAGGTCGCCGAACAAGTGCGTCTTGCGGTAGTTGCACAGCCGCTCGCCGTGGGCGTCGATCAACTGCACGGCGTTGTAGATCTGCCCGTCCTCGGTGCGCTCCGGGTAGCCATATAAAATGGCAATCCCGGCGGTCTTGGCAATGCGCGCAATTTGTTGCGCCGACTCACCGTTATGCACCTCGGCGAGGACGCTGACCGCATCGACGCCGATGTTGTAGCCGGTCAGGAACATCTCCGGCACCACCAGCAAATCGGCGCCTTTGGCCTCCAGCGCCAGTTGATGCAGGCGTTGCAGGTTGCCGGCGACGTCCAGCGGCAACGGTGGACATTGGTAAAGGGCTACGCGCATTTCGGATTCCTCTTACTCGGGCAGGGCGATCGGACCGATCTCGTTGAACACATCTCCTGGACCCGGGTTCTCGGCGTGAGTTTCACCGCCGAAGTGTTTCATGATGCCCCACACCGCGTTGAGCGAGGTCTGCACCGCGCCTTCAACCCATGCTGGCGTCCACGATACGTCGTCGCCAGCGATGAAAATCCCGCGTTGCTCGGCCGGCATGTCGTCCTGCATGAAGTGCGCGTACATGCGCTGGTTGTAACGGTAGTGGCCGGGCAGGGCGCCTTTGAAAGCACCGAGGAAATGCGGGTCGGCTTCCCACGACACGGTGATCGGATCGCCAATGATGCGTGCGGCGATGTCGACTTTCGGGTAGATCTTTTTCAACGCGTCCAACGCCAGCTTCACGCGTTTTTCCACCGGGTGCGGGAGCATCTTCAGCGCGTCGCTCATCCACGAATACGACAGGCAAATCACGCCGGGCTTGTCGTCGCCGTTATCGAACAGATAAGTGCCACGGGTCAGGCGGTCGGTGAGGGTCATGCTCATGAGGTCGCGGCCGGTTTCCGGGTCCTTGTCCTTCCAGAACGGGCGGTCGACCATCACGAACGTCTTCGATGACTGCATGTAGCGGGTGCGGTCGAGGGCCATCCACATCTTTTGCGAGAACAGGGTTTCATCGCATTCGATCTGGGTGGTCAGCAGCCAGCTCTGGCAGGTGGTCAGTACAGCGGCGTATTCGCGGGTGTCGCCGTTGTTGTCGGTGACCGCAAAGCGGCCTTCAGCGGCGTGGGCGATTTTTTTAACCCCGGAGCGCGGCGCGCCTCGGTGTAAAGACTTGAGACTGGTGCCTTCGGGCCAGTGCACGCAGCGTTCTGGCACATGGCGCCAGATGCCTTGCGGGACTTGTTCGACGCCGCCGACGACCAGGTGCTGGTGATCATCGCAGTTGGTCATCACCACCCGGAAAATTTCCAGCATCGAGTTCGGGAAGTCAGAATCCCAGCCGCCGGTGCCGAAGCCGACCTGACCGAACACTTCGCGGTGATGGAACGAGAGTTTGGCGAAGGCTTTGGAGGTCGCGACGAAGTCGTAGAAGGTGCGGTCGTCCCACAGCGGAACCAAGGTGTTCCACAACTCTTTAAGGCGCGGCACGTTACGGTCACGGATCGCTTGCTGGATATCGGCGAACTGTGAACCTTCTTCCAGTGCATCCGCCCAGGCGTCAGCCACTTCCTGGAACAGTGCAGGAAGATCCGCCAGTTTCTGTGCGTAATGGGTTTTGCCTTCGATGTCGATCACCGTGCTGCCCGACGCGGGCGTCAGCGGGTTCGGAAAAGGCTTGGTCTGCAGGCCGAGTTTGTCGACGTAGTGATAGAACGCGGTAGACGATACCGGGAAGCGCATCCCGCCCAATTCGGCGACGATTCCATCGGTCCCGTTGAACGCCTGGGAACGCAGGCGACCGCCCATCTTCGAGGCTTCGTAGACGACCGGTTTCAAGCCCAGTTTCATCAATTCATAAGCCGCCACCAAACCGGCGATGCCGGCGCCGACAATCGCTACTTCGGCACCGTGGTTGTGCGCAGGAATGCTGCCCAGCCCCGCCGGGTGTTCGATCCAGTCGTCGAAGGCGAAAGGGAAGTCCGGACCAAAAATGGTGACTGGTTTCTTACCGTCTGCAGGATGGCGATTGTTCTTGTTCATGGCTGACCTTGCTGGCGACCCGACGCGGGATGCGCGTCTGAGTATAGGAAAAGATGGCAGCCATTCTAGTGAGCGTAGAACACGTTAATAAGACGCAATGTGTCGTCGTTTTGCTAAATATTTGATCAGAATGACGATGTAATGCTGCACACCGTCAATGTGGGAGCCGAGCTTGCTCGCGATGAGGTCCTCCCAGACACCAAAGAGCTATCGGCAAAAACTCAAACCGGCTGCCCCCGATCAATCTTGCTACTCAAAATAATCGACGTCGTCGTCTTCTCCACCCCATCGACACTGCCGATCTGATCCAGCAACTGATCCAGCTGCTCTGGCGAGTCAGTTCGCAGCCACGCCACATAATCAAATTCGCCACTCACGGCACACAACTGCTGAACCTGCGCCATCGTACTGAGCCGACGCAGCACTTCCTTGCCCGAGCGCGGTTGCACGGTAATCCCGACGTACGCCTGCAAGCCGCCGTCCACCACGCGCTGACCGAGGCGCACACCATAACCGGTGATGACTCGGGTCTTTTCCAGGCGTGCCAGACGCGAGGTGACGGTCGTGCGAGCGATGCCCAACTGCCGGGCCAACATGGCCACGCTCTCGCGGGCGTTGATCTGCAGGGCGGCGATCAACTGGCGGTCGATTTCGTCAAGAACCGGTGGGCGAGTGTCAGGCAAGGGGCGTCTCCAGTGGCGTGGAACAAGTGTTGAGCATGTTACAGGCTCGTTCGACTGGACGCTTGTGGGCGATATTCGAACGGGTCTGTGTACCGTTCGGAACATTTGTGACTGCGACAAATTGCCATAAGTAACTAGGTAGTACATCATTCCGCGCTTGTCACAAATGGGGAAAATTACCGACATGAATAATTCTGGGGCTGCCGGCGGCGGCAAATGGCTGGTGCGCGGTCTGGGTGTTTTGATTGCCTTGATCGGGCTCGGCCTCGCAGGCGGCGGCGGCTATCTGATTGCGCTGGGCGGCAGCGCTTACTTCTTGCTGATGGGCCTGGCGATGTTGGTATCCGGCCTGATGATTGCCCGTTGCAAGCCGCAAGGCGCGTGGCTGTATGGTCTGGCGTTGCTCCTGACTGCGATGTGGGCAGTATGGGATGCCGGTTTCGACTACTGGCCGCTGGTGTCGCGTGTGTTGACGTTCGCCGTGATCGGTCTGGTCGTTGCGTTGATGTATCCGACACTGGTGCGTGCTTCAGGCGCGACGGTGGGCCGCGGTGCATATGGCCTGGCCGGTATCCTGGGTGTCGGCGTCGTCGCAACGATGGCCTACATGTTTGTGCCGACGCATGTGGTCAAGGCCTCCATCGAACCGGCGGTAACGCCGGTGATGCCGGGCACTGAGCAGAAAGACTGGGCGCATTGGGGCAACACCACGGCCGGCAATCGCTTTGCCGCGCTGGACCAGATCAACAAAGGCAACATCGACAAGCTGCAAGTCGCGTGGACCTTCCACACAGGCGACGTCCCGCAAAGTACCGGTGCCGGCGCTGAAGACCAGAACACCCCGCTGCAAATCGGCGACACGGTCTACACCTGCACGGCCTACGGCAAAGTCTTCGCCCTCGATGCCGACACCGGCGCCCAGCGCTGGAAGTTCGATCCGCAAGGTACTGCGCCAAACTGGCAGCGCTGCCGTGGCCTTGGTTATTCCGAAACGCCGGCATCCTCGGATAACCAGCCAACGGCTTGTACGAAGCGTCTGTTTCTACCGACCGGCGATGCCCGCCTGATCGCCATCAATGCCGACACGGGCAAACCCTGCGAAGAGTTTGGCGATAAAGGCACTGTCGACCTGAAGACCGACATGGGCGAAGTGAAACCGGGCTATTACCAACAAACCTCGACCCCGTTGGTCGCCGGTAATGTGGTGATCGTCGGCGGCCGCGTGGCTGATAACTACTCCACCGGCGAGCCGCCAGGTGTGGTCCGCGCCTATGACGTGCGCAGCGGCGAACTGGTGTGGGCTTGGGATCCGGGCAATCCGAACACGACCAAACGCCCGCCTGCCGGGGAGGCCTATACCCGTGGCACGCCGAACGTTTGGTCGGCCATGTCCTACGACGCCAAGCTCGGTCTGGTGTACTTGCCAACCGGCAACGCCACTCCAGACTTCTTCGGCGGCCAGCGCACGGCATTCGATGACAAATGGAACTCGTCCATCGTCGCTATCGACGTGAAGACCGGTCAGGTGCGCTGGCACTTCCAGACCACTCACCACGACCTCTGGGACTTCGACCTGCCAGCCCAACCGCTGCTGTATGACGTGCCGGACGACAAGGGCGGCCTGCAGCCAGCCCTGGCGCAAGTGACCAAACAGGGCGAGATCTTCCTGCTCAACCGCGAAACCGGCGTACCGATCGCCCGCGTTGAAGAGCGCCCGGTGCCGCAGGGCAATGTCCCCGGCGAACGTTATTCGCCGACCCAGCCGTTCTCGGTGGACATGCCGTCAATCGGTAACAAGACATTGACCGAGTCCGACATGTGGGGCGCGACGCCGTTCGATCAACTGATGTGCCGCATCCAGTTCAAAGGCATGCGCCACGAAGGCGTCTACACCCCGCCAGGTCTTGATCGCGCATTGCAATTCCCTGGCTCGTTGGGTGGCATGAACTGGGGCAGTGTTTCGGTGGACCCGAACACCAACTACATGTTCGTCAACGACATGCGCCTCGGCCTCGCCAACTACATGATCCCGCGCAACAAGATCGCCGCCGGGGCCAGTGGTATTGAAATGGGTGTTGTGCCACAGGAAGGCACGCCGTTTGGTGCGATGCGCGAACGCTTCCTCTCGGCGGCCGGCATTCCATGTCAAAAACCACCGTTTGGCACAATGTCCGCCATCGACCTCAAGACCCACAAATTGATGTGGCAAGTCCCGGTCGGCACCGTGCAAGACACCGGCCCGCTGGGTATTCGCATGCACTTGCAGATCCCGATTGGCATGCCGACGCTGGGGGCTTCGCTGGCGACCCAGTCGGGGTTGCTGTTCTTCGCCGGGACGCAGGATTTTTACCTGCGTGCGTTCGATACCGGCAATGGCAATGAGATCTGGAAGGCGCGTTTGCCGGTGGGTAGCCAGTCAGGGCCGATGACCTACGTTTCGCCCAAGACTGGCAAGCAGTACATCCTGCTGACGGTGGGTGGTGCGCGTCAGTCGACGGATCGTGGGGATTATGTGATTGCTTATGCGTTGCCTGAGTAGGGGGTAATCGCAGGTACGAAAAAGCCGCGCATTTGCGCGGCTTTTTTGTTTGGTGGGCCCACACGGACTTGAACCGTGGACCAAAGGATTATGAGCCCGGAAAAATGCCCTGTATTCATTGTGTTTTGTCAGTGTTTGTTGGTTTTTGTCACGATTTGAGGGGAATGCATCCCCTATTTTAGTCGCCTAAATGGACACTTTTTGGACACTTTATGTTTGGCCTCACCCATGGCAGCCAACACCAAACAGACAGTTTTCACTGCGAAAGAAAATGAAATCACCAACTCACCCTGCAAAACCCCTGTAGCCCTTTAACCATAAGTGCCACAGCCTCGCAACGCTCCCCGCCTAGTTTAATAAATTGCATACCCAAAAGTTGGCGTGCAGTTTTGGAAAATCCTCCCTTCCCCACGTTTTTCAATTTTCTACCCCTCTAATCCGGGCCTCTTCTTTTTTCGCTGTCTGCGCTCCACCAGGTGCGCTGTGTTCAGTTTTTTTCCAAAAACTGAAAAACGCTTCCAACTGAGAAAAAGGCTCTAACCCACCAAGGCCCGCAGCCAGCTTGGCCGGGAGGGGTGTTTTCATCACACAAAACTTTTCGCAAAAAAATTGTGCAAGGCCCGTCGGCGGGAGGGGGAAAAGTGCGTTCCTGCCGTCGCCTTCTTCGGCGCGTGAATTTTCCCGTAGCGTTGCCCGAAAGGTCTCTTCGCGAGTGGGCCGACCGTTAGTCGCGTTGTTACCTCGCGGTAAAAAAGATCGCTTGAGCGACCCCCATACGCAGGCGTATAGTTATTTGTAGCTACAAACGCGCTACAAAAACACTATGGAGGTGTTAACATGGCTGCTGTATTGAAAACCACGGATGTGCGTTGCCGCATTGATGAGGATCTGAAGAATCGCGCCACTGAGGTGTTGAATGCCTGCGGTCTGAGTATCAGTGACGCTATGCGTCTCTTCCTTCGTCAGGTAGTGACAACGCAAGGGCTGCCTTTCGAGGTGCGTGTGCCTTCGGAGAAAACCGCTCGAGCAATGGTGCAGGCGCGTGAGATTCGCAGTCGGTTTGACTCGATAGATGAAATGCTAAGGGACGCTGATGGCGAAGCCGGAGAAAAAGCAGAAACGCGCTGACATTCCAAAGCAGTGCGCGCAAACCCCTGAATTCAAGAAATCGTGGGAACGCTATAAGCGCGCTGGTCGCCGCGATATGAATGAAGTTCGCAAAGTGATGGTGATGCTGTTTCTTGGAGAGCAGCTACCCGCTGAGTATCTGGATCATTCTTTGACGGGTGATTGGGATGGCTTTCGGGAATGTCACATCGGTGGTGATTTTCTGCTGGTCTATGAGCACTCACGAACCGACCTGATTACCTTTACCGATCTTGGCAGTCACTCCGAGTTGTTCAAGTAACTGATTCAGGAAAACAAATCCCGTCTATTGACGGGATTTTTTATCCTGTGATCGGCTTCAACTGGGCAGCTAGCAGCGTGGCTTTGCCTGCGTTGGTTGTGAATCCCGCCGCATCGGTCGGGCTCGGTGCAGGCCCAGGCACATGGGTGTGCCCTGCAAGTTGTGTATTCATCGCCTCTACCAGGTCAACCAGATCGCACAGGATCTGCAACGCATTGACGCCCTCGGAACCCAACCAGGTCTTTTCGGCCACGCTGCGCCGTAGGCCGCTGATCTTCTCCTGCATGTCTCCACCCACTGTGGTGTTGAGCTTCTGCCCCACTACCAGGTTCAGGTCGCGGCCGGTGGCCTGGTGTAGGTCGTCGACGGCGGCCAGGCTGGCGGATCCGCCGGACAGCAGTTTGAGCGTGCCCAGGGCCTCGATCGTTTTGATCCCCCCCACCGACTCGGTGCTGTGGTCGTCAATGCTGATGCTGCTGCTCTGGTAGTGCTCGGCGTTGTCCAAGGCTTCGACCTGGCGTTCGCTGGCCTGGTCGGTGATCTTGGCGTCGGTGAGCCGCGTCCAGTTACCCTCGGCGTCGGCGCGCTGTTGCACCGCTTCGCTGTGCTGCCAGAGCTGGTCGCCCTTCGGGACTTTCGGCAGGCTCAGGCCATTGGGCAGGATTTGCAGAATGAATGGCTTGTTCGGCAGGCCGTAGGCAAAGCTGACCACCACCGTGGTGCCTTCGCCCGGGAAGCCGAAAAAGCCCGCCTCGTCGGCGCCGGCCGGCACGGGCAAGGCCACGCTGAGCAGGTGCGGCATGCCCGGGTCGGGTTCGTCGTCCGGCCCCAATACTTCCAGGTCCACGGCATAGCGCGGGCGAAAGTCGTCACACAAGCCACTTTGCGCCGGCGCGTCGGAGACGCCCAGGACGCGGGCAAAGCGTGGCAGGTGGTAGTTGCCGGTCAGCTCCGGAAAACGGCGCTCGACGATGCGGGTTACGGTGTCTTCCATTTGATGGCCATCTCTGTGCCGGTGAGGATCACAGCGGTGATGCGCTCGCCCTGGTTGATGGTGGCGCCGGGTCGCAGGCCCGGGAGGGCAGCGACGGTGGCGCTGCGGTTGCCCTGGTAGTTGTCGAACAACTCCACCGGCAGTTGCAGCGGCGGTTTGTCGCCCCAGAAACTGTCGGCCCAACTGCCGACATACACCTCGCCGTCACCCTGCTGATGCCAGATGAAGTCGGGGATCCGGAACACCTGGCCCAGGCTGTCCATGGTCTGAATGCCGGTGGCCAGCGAGTAGAAGTACGGTGCCTTGGTCTTGGCGTAATCGGCGTCCGGCACCCGAAAGCGCAACCCGGTGTGCTTGCTGACCTCGATCAGCACTTCGCTCAGGTTGACGTGGCGTAAACCCATGGGCAACGGATGGTCGAGGATGGCGGCGACTTCCCGACAGAGCAGGATCTGCTCCAGGCGGTTGGCCGTGGTGCTGCGCTCGATGTACCCGACAAAGTGCCGCTGCAGCGGTTTGTCGTTGTAACCGACGTCGAGCGTCACCAGACCCTTGATCGGCTTGCCGGCCTTGACCACGAAGCTGGCCCGCCCCGGAGTGTGCAGGTCCAGACGGACTTCATCGCTGACCAGGTCGTAGCGTTCGCCATTGATGCTCAATACTTTGTGCAGTTTCATGACGCCGGTCCCAAGTAATCGTCCATGCGTTTCAAGATGCCTTCAAAGCCGCTCAGTTCGGTAGCGCCGGCGGATTCGCCGTCAGCC
>Ga0302169_10000077_pt1 | contig 32010 bp, 29 predicted proteins | sample I_Fen_N1_3_FD_193493 | JGI IMG/M metagenome (GOLD analysis project Ga0302169, IMG submission 193493) | Peat permafrost microbial communities from Stordalen Mire near Abisko, Sweden - I_Fen_N1_3 | ecosystem: Environmental > Terrestrial > Soil > Wetlands > Permafrost | place: Sweden: Abisko...
CGCCACCTTTATCAACTACTACCCAGGCGCCAACGCCGCTGCACTCGGCTATGTCGAGCGGCTATGCGAAGCCGACGCCGGCTGGACCGAAAGCCTGATTTACCTCTGGGGCAAGGACGGGGTAGGGCGTACGCATCTTTTGCAGGCGGCCTGCCTGCGCTTCGAGCAGTTGGGTGAGCCGGCGGTGTACCTGCCATTGGCCGAGTTGCTCGATCGCGGTATTGAAATCCTCGACAACCTTGAGCAGTACGAGCTGGTCTGCCTGGATGATCTGCAGGCCGTGGCCGGGAAGGCTGACTGGGAAGAGGCGCTATTCCACCTGTTCAATCGCCTGCGCGACAGTGGCCGGCGTCTGTTGATAGCCGCATCGACTTCCCCGCGTGAACTGCCGGTGAAGCTGGCGGACCTCAAGTCCCGCCTGACCCTGGCGCTGATCTTCCAGATGCGTCCGCTGTCGGACGAAGACAAGTTGCGTGCCCTGCAACTGCGCGCGTCGCGTCGGGGCCTGCACCTGACTGACGAAGTCGGACATTTTATCCTGACCCGCGGTACCCGCAGCATGAGTGCGCTATTCGAGTTGCTCGAGCGACTCGATCAGGCCTCCCTCCAGGCACAGCGCAAGCTGACAATACCCTTCTTGAAAGAGACGCTTGGCTGGTAAAAAAAGTCCGGGAATGCCACGGCCTGCGGGGCTTTTGGCATATTTCAGGCGCCAGGAAATCCGCTTTCCTACAGGGCTGTAGGCTGCGCAGGCGTCTAAATGGGGCTTAAGCGCTTAGATGTTGGCGAGAAACCGATAAGTCACAAAAAGTTCGATTGAATTTGCAAATGAGGTTGATAGCGGGCATAGTCTCGGCTTCTTTACAACTATCAGCCACGGTCGTGCCCATGCTAAAGCGCTTCGCACCCCTCGTGCCTCTCGCACTCGTCACCCTGTTGTTCGGTTGCGCTGCTCACACCCCGGTGTCCCAGCAGGAGCAGCAACAGGTTAGAAATAGTGTTACCGCCCAATCTTCCGCTCGTTATCAGGAAGCTCTTTTCCAGGAAGAGACGGCCACCGAAAAAGAACTGGCCGCCTTCGCTGACGGCAAGTCCTACCAGCTGCCGGTTCTGGCCGACAGCATCCTCGAACGCGGCATGTCCCTGATCGGTACCCGTTACCGTTTCGGCGGTACCTCTGAAGCCGGTTTCGATTGCAGTGGTTTCATCGGCTATCTGTTCCGTGAAGAAGCCGGCATGAACCTGCCACGTTCCACTCGCGAAATGATCAATGTGGACGCGCCACTGGTCTCTCGCAGCAAGCTTGAGCCTGGCGACCTGCTGTTCTTCGCAACCAACGGTCGTCGCGGCCGTGTCAGTCACGCCGGGATCTACCTGGGTGATAACCAGTTCATCCACTCCAGCAGCCGCAAGAGCGGTGGTGTCCGGATCGACAGCCTGGGCGACAGCTACTGGAACAAGACCTTCATCGAAGCCAAGCGTGCACTCGCCATGGCACCGAATGCTGCCCCGATCGTCACTGCACGCAAGTAAGCAGACAGTTTGTAAGGTGAACTTAAAGTCTTACTTGAAGTTTGCCGCATAAGCGCTAGAATCTGATCCATGAATGATGGCAAACCGCCTGCGTGACACGCAGGCGGTTTTCTTTTCTGCGCCCCCAGCAGAAAAAAGCCGCAGCCAGATCAGGATGTTCTGCTTATGACGACGTCGGCCCGCCTTACAATCATGTTTTTCGCAGCGCTGCTCAGCGCGTGTGCCAGCCGCACGCCGCCACCTGCGCCGGTGGTTCGCGCGCCCATCGTTTTCGGTTCTTCCCAAGCCTTTTCGCCTGAAGCTGAAGATGTGCTGTTTCGCGCATTGGGCCTGGTGGGGACGCCTTATCGCTGGGGTGGCAATACCCCGGATTCCGGGTTTGATTGCAGTGGGCTGATCGGCTATGTGTACCGTGATGTCGCCGGCATTTCCCTGCCGCGCACCACGCGCGAAATGATCTCCATGCAAGCGGCCAATGTCGGAAAGGAAGGCCTGCAGACCGGTGACTTGATCTTCTTCGCCACCAATGGCGGTTCGCAGGTCAGTCATGCGGGCATCTACGTCGGCGAAGGCCGCTTCGTTCATGCGCCTGCAACCGGCGGCACGGTCAAGCTCGACAGCTTGTCCAAGGCGTATTGGCAGAAAGCCTACCTGAGCGCCAAGCGCGTCCTGCAGCCGGAGCACTTGGCGCGCAACCCTTAACAGCCAGAGGTTGTGGTAATGACCGCTCGCACGCTCAATCTCGACGACTCGCTCTACCATTACCTGCTTGACGTGTCCCTGCGTGAAACGCCGCTGCTCAAGCGCTTGCGCGACGAAACCCAGGCGCTGCCCATGGCGCGCTGGCAGGTGGCGCCGGAACAGGGTCAGTTTCTCGCGTTGCTGGTGAAACTCACCGGCGCGCGACGTCTGCTGGAAATCGGCACGTTCACGGGCTACAGCGCATTGTGCATGGCCGCGGCATTGCCCGATGACGGGTCGTTGATCTGCTGCGACATGCCCGGTGACTACAACGCCACTGCACGTCGTTACTGGCAGGAAGCGGGGCTGTCTGGTCGAATCGATTTGCGCCTGGCGCCTGCGCTGGAGACCCTCGCCGAGCTGGAACGGCAAGGGCCGGGTGGGCCATTCGATCTAGTGTTCATCGACGCCGACAAGGCCAATTACCCGACCTACCTTGAATGCGCGCTGCGACTGCTGCGGGTGGGTGGGTTGGCGGTGTTCGATAACACGCTATGGAGCGGCCGCGTGCTGGAAGAGCATCCGCAGAGCGCAGACACCCGCGCCATCCAGGCACTCAACCGTGCCTTGAAAGATGACTCGCGGGTGGACCTGTCGTTGTTGCCGCTGGGCGATGGGCTCACGCTTTGCCGCAAACGCTGATCCCTTGTGGTTCCATGTGGGAGCGGGCTTGCCCGCGATGGCGGCAGTTCAAGCGCCATCCATGTTTTATGTGTCGGCCTCATCGCGGGCAAGCCCGCTCCCACAGGTTTGACGTGTCATTATTTAGCCGCTGAAACCCGCCAAACCTTGTTCCCCACATCATCTGCCACCAACAAGCCGCCTTGCTGGTCGATCACCACGCCCACCGGCCGGCCCATGGCTTGTTCTTCGTCATTGAGGAAGCCAGTGAGTACATCCACCGGCTGTCCGCTTGGTTTGCCGGCGCTGAACGGTACGAATATCACTTTGTAGCCACTGTGCGGCTTGCGGTTCCATGAGCCATGCTGGCCGATGAAGGCGCCTTGGGTGAACGGTGCCGGCAACTTGCTGCCTTCTGCAAACGTCAGCCCCAGGGACGCGGTGTGCGGGCCGACCGCATAGTCTGGCGCAATAGCCTTGGCGACCAGGTCCGGGTTTTGCGGCTCGACGCGAACGTCGACATGCTGGCCGTAGTAGCTGAACGGCCAACCGTAGAACGCGCCGTCCTTGACCGAGGTGATGTAGTCCGGCACCAGATCGCTGCCGATTTCATCCCGCTCATTGACCGCCGTCCACAGTGCGCCGCTTTGCGGTTCCCAAGACATGCCGTTGGGGTTGCGCAAGCCCGAGGCAAAGATCCGGTGGTTGCCGGTGGCGCGCTCCACTTCCCAGATCGCCGCGCGACCTTCTTCCTTGTCCATGCCGTTTTCGGCAACGTTGCTGTTCGAGCCCACTGTGATGTACAGCTTGCTGCCGTCCTTGCTGGCGATGACGTTTTTGGTCCAATGGTGATTGAGCGTGCCGCCGGGCAGGTCGAGCACTTTGATCGGTTGCGACTTGATTGCTGTATCGCCGGTTTCATAGTGAAAGCGCAGCAAGCGATCGGTGTCGGCCACGTACAGGTCGTTGCCGACCAGCGTCATGCCGAAGGGCGAGTTAAGGTTTTGCAGAAATACCGTGCGGGTTTCGGCGATGCCGTCGTGGTCCTGGTCGCGCAGCAGGGTGATGCGATTGGGGCTCGGCACGCCCGCACCGGCACGGCCCATGACCTTCTTCATCACCCATCCGCGTATGCCGGTGCCGTCATCGGGTTTGGGTGGTGCATTGGTTTCGGCTACCAGAACGTCGCCGTTGGGCAGCACATAGAGCCAGCGTGGGTGGTCGAGGTTGTCGGCGAACGCGGCCACTTGAGTGCCGGCAGCGGCGACGGGTTTCGCGCCGTTGCGCCAGCCAATCGCCGGGGCGATGTTGATCGTCGGGAGCAACGTCTTGTTGGGCTCTGGTAGCTTGGGTGACGGGCCGGTGCCGTCGGCAACTTGCAAGCTGGAGGTTTCACCGCAAGCGGCGAGCCCTCCGGCGAGCGCGATAACGAGAGCGAGCTGGGGCTTGCGCATACTGATCTTCCCTATGAATGCAGTGACCTGATCAATAGAGAAGCTACGCTGCGCGATGGTTCAACCCTTAGCTGCGAGCTTCCTTGAGCAGCACCGCAATACCGGGGTGGTAGTGCCCCCCTTCGTTGCGCAATTTGCGGTAGGCGTAAGGGAAGTACCAGGCGACGGCGCAGGTGTGTTCCTTTTGCAGGTCGTCGACCATGTCCTGCAGTTCTTCCGGAGTGGCGCCATGCTGGGCTTTGTGCGGTGCCACGAACAGGCAGCCGAGTTTCAGGTCGCTGGCGTAGCTGATTCGTTTGGCATCGCTGGTGATGTCCTGCAGGGCCTGGGTCAGGTTCAGGCTGTTGACCCGTGGCCAGCGCTGCGTGGCCTGCAGCCAGGCGCGTGTTTCTGGTGTGGCGATAAACAGATCGGCGCGGCCGTTGCGCTCGCCGTCTTCGATTTGTTTGCGGGTGGGCGATTGTTGCAGTGTCACCATTTCAGCCATCCAGGCGGCAGCGCAAAGCAGGCCGAGATTGGCTTTTTCGTCGAACCAGTAAGGCGTTTCGTTATCGCCGCGCACGGCGTTGTAGCGGTCGATACAGGCAAACCAGCGCCCCAGCAGCGGGCGCAGGAATTCCAGCTTCGGATTGCTGATGATGATGCCTTGCATGGGGCTTACCCTTGTTATTGTGATATGGGTTATGGCTCTTTGATATCATTGCTTGGAGTGTGGCACAAGATTGGCGTCAGTTTATTGATCAACGGCAGTTATTCACTCGCTCCGCCGGTCTTCAATTGACGCTCCATCCCCAACCCTCTAACCTTCGCGGCTTGTTTCAGGTGCTCTGTGGCTTGGGTCGACAGAGTGAAACAGGGAAGTCGGTGAGTGGTCGCTTCGAGCATGAGGTCCGCGATCCCGGCGCTGCCCCCGCAACGGTAAATGAGTGAAGATTGCGCCTTGAGCCACTGTGCCGAGTATCGACATGGGAAGGCGCGCAGTCAGGCCAACGCCGCTCATGAGCCCGGAGACCGGCCTGATCCATCCAAGCGGCATCACGGTGGGCGATGCCAGGCTTCTTGCCGTCTGTTCTTGTGCCTGCCCGCCGTTATCCTGCCTCAACGGAGAGCTCTGCCATGACCGATACCCCTGATCGCGACGAACGTCATCTGGCGCGCATGTTGCGCAAAAAAGCCGTGATCGATGAACGCATCGCCAACTCCCCGAACGAATGCGGCCTGCTGCTGGTGCTGAGTGGCAATGGCAAGGGCAAGAGCAGCTCGGCGTTCGGCATGCTGGCCCGATCGATGGGCCATGGCATGCAGTGCGGTGTGGTGCAGTTCATCAAGGGGCGCAACAGCACGGGTGAAGAGCTGTTTTTCCGGCGCTTCCCGGAGCAGGTGCGATTTCATGTGATGGGCGAGGGCTTCACCTGGGAAACCCAGGACCGCCAGCGCGACATCGCCGCCGCTGAAGCCGCGTGGGCCGTTTCCCGTGAATTGTTGCGCGACCCCTCTATCGGCCTGGTGGTGCTGGATGAGTTGAACATCGCCCTCAAGCACGGCTACCTCGATCTCGATCAGGTGCTCAGCGATCTGCAGGCCCGCCCACCGATGCAGCATGTGGTGGTCACCGGCCGTGGCGCCAAGCCGCAGATGATCGAACTGGCCGACACCGTCACCGAAATGGGCATGATCAAGCACGCCTTCCAGGCCGGTATCAAAGCGCAAAAAGGCGTCGAGCTGTGAGTCGCACTGTATGAATAGCCCTCGTCAATGCCCGGCGGTACTGATTGCCGCGCCGGCCTCCGGTCAGGGCAAGACCACCGTCACTGCCGCGCTGGCCCGTTTGCATCGCAATCAGGGACGCAAGGTTCGTGTGTTCAAATGTGGCCCTGACTTTCTCGACCCGATGATTCTGGAGCGCGCCAGCGGTGCGCCGGTGTATCAACTGGACATGTGGATGGTCGGCGAGCAGGAGAGCCGTCGACTGTTGTGGGAGGCCGCGGGTGACGCGGAGCTGATCCTCATCGAAGGTGTCATGGGCCTGTTCGACGGCACGCCGTCCAGTGCCGACCTGGCGCGGCACTTCGGTGTGCCGGTGCTGGGTGTGATCGACGGCACCGCCATGGCCCAGACTTTTGGTGCCTTGGCCCTGGGGCTGGCGCGCTATCAACCCGACTTGCCTTTTGCTGGCGTCCTGGCCAACCGTGTGGGCACCCTGCGTCATGCGCAATTGCTTGAAGGCAGTCTGACCGAAGGCCTGCGTTGGTACGGCGCGTTGTCCCGCGAAACTGCAATTGAATTGCCAAGTCGTCACCTCGGGCTGGTGCAGGCCAGTGAGTTGAATGATCTCGATCTGCGCCTCGATGCGGCGGCCGAAGCCTTGGCCAGCAGTTGCGAGGTGGCGCTACCGCCGGCAGTGGAATTTGCGGCCCCGGATGTGATTGCAGCCGAACCGTTGCTGGCGGGGGTGCGCATTGCCGTGGCCCGTGATGAAGCGTTTGCCTTTACCTACGGCGCAAGCCTGGATCTGCTGCGGGCCATGGGCGCCGAGTTGTCATTCTTCTCACCGATCCGTGACACCGCTTTGCCAGAGGCCGACAGCCTCTATCTGCCGGGTGGCTATCCTGAACTGCACCATGTGGCGCTGTCGCAAAACACCTCGATGTTGAACGCGATCCGTGCGCATCACGAAGCGGGCAAGCCCTTGCTCGCCGAGTGTGGCGGCATGCTGTATCTGCTCGATTCGCTGACCGATGTCGACGGCACTCGCGCAGCACTGGTCGGCTTGCTGGCCGGGGATGCGGTGATGCAAAAGCGTCTGGCGGCGCTGGCGCTGCAGGCTGTCGAATTGCCGGAAGGTTCGCTGCGTGGGCACACCTATCATCATTCGCTGACCAGCACAGGGCTTGTACCGATTGCCCGGGGCTTGAGCCCCAATGGCGGGCGCGGGGCGGAGGCGGTTTATCGTGAGGGGCGGATGACAGCCTCTTATGTGCATTTCTATTTTCCGTCCAATCCGACCGCTGTAGCCGCATTGTTTGCACCCGATCTTGAGGACGCCTTCGCCGGCAAGCCGGCTCCTGCAGTTGATCACCTGAACCCTGCAGGAGCTGGCTTGCCAGCGAAGCGGCCATGACCGACAACGCATTCTCCGAAGCCGAACGCGCAGCGGTCTACCGCGCCATCGGCGAACGTCGCGACATGCGTCACTTCAGCGGTGGCACGGTCGAACCCGAGTTGCTGCGGCGGTTGCTCGAAGCCGCGCACCAGGCGCCGAGCGTTGGCTTGATGCAGCCCTGGCGGTTCATCCGCGTCAGCGACCGGACCTTGCGCGGCCAGATCCAGCAATTGGTGGAGCAAGAGCGCATTCGTACCGCTCAAGCCCTTGGCGAACGCACCGACGAATTCATGCAGCTCAAGGTCGAAGGCATCAATGATTGCGCCGAGGTGTTGGTGGCGGCGCTGATGGACGATCGCGAGCGCCATATTTTCGGTCGTCGCACGTTGCCGGAAATGGACATGGCCTCGCTGTCCTGCGCGATTCAGAACCTGTGGCTGGCGTCCCGGGCCGAAGGTCTGGGCATGGGTTGGGTCTCGCTGTTCGAACCGCAAGCCCTGGCCGATTTGCTCGGCTTGCCGCCCGGTGCCAAGCCACTGGCCATTTTGTGCCTGGGACCGGTCGAGGCATTTTATCCGGCGCCGATGCTGGTACTTGAAGGCTGGGCGCAGGCGCGTCCGCTAAATGAATTGTTGTATGAAAATTATTGGGGGGTGCGCCAATGAGTGTGGCGTTGTTGAGTGTCGCCGCCGTGGCGCTGGATGCGCTGCTGGGTGAACCCAAGCGCTGGCATCCGCTGGTGGCGTTCGGCCGATTTGCCGAGCGTATCGAGCAACGTTTCAACGGTGGTGGTCGCGGCTGGCGCAGTCACGGGGTCACCGCGTGGGTGATTGCGGTGTTGCCGCTGACCTTGTTGGCCACGGCATTTTCCTGGGCGCCTTATGTTGGCTGGATTGTCGAGGTTCTCGCGCTGTATTGCGCCCTCGGCATGCGCAGCCTGGGCGAACACGTCGAACCCGTGGCCAAGGCCTTGCGCAGCGATGATCTGGACGAGGCGCGTACACGTGTCAGTTATCTGGTCAGCCGCAAGACCAGCGAACTGGATAAAACCGAAGTAGCCCGTGCCGCCACTGAATCGGTGCTGGAGAACGGCAGTGACGCGGTGTTTGCCGCACTGTTCTGGTTTGCCGTGGCCGGCGCGCCAGGCGTGGTGCTCTACCGTTTGAGCAACACCCTGGACGCCATGTGGGGCTATCGCAACGAGCGCTTCGAGCGTTTCGGCTGGGCGGCAGCCAGGATCGATGATGTGCTCAATTATATTCCCGCGCGTTTGGTGGCCTTGACCTACGCCTTGCTGGGCAAAACCCGACTGGCTCTGAAATGCTGGCGGACCCAGGGCCCGACCTGGGACAGCCCGAACGCCGGGCCGGTGATGGCCGCGGGTGCCGGTGCGCTTGGGGTCGAGTTGGGTGGCGCGGCGATCTATCACGGTGAACTGCATCAACGTGCGCAACTGGGCGAAGGCGTGCCGGCGGATGCCGACTCCATCGATCGTGGCTGGCAATTGGTCCAGCGCGGGGTATGGTTATGGCTGCTGATTCTCTGCCTGGGGGCTGAATTTTATGCTTGAGCACGGTGGACGGTTGCGCAAGGCGGCGCTCGAATACGGCATCGAGGAAGCCGATTGGCTTGACCTGTCCAGCGGCCTCGCGCCCTGGCCGTTTGCCATTCCGGATATCCCGCTGCGGGCCTGGGCGCGCCTGCCGGAAACCGATGACGGGCTGGAACAGGCAGCCTGCGACTATTATGGCACCCTGCAGGTGTTGCCGGTGGCGGGTTCGCAGATGGCCATCCAGTTGCTGCCGCGTCTGCGCCGGACCGGCAAGGTCGGCGTGCTGTCACCCTGTTACGCCGAACATGCCGAAGCCTGGCGGCGTAACGGCTACATCGTGCGTGAAGTGCTCGAGCAGGAAGTCGATTTTTTTGTCGACAGCCTCGATGTGCTGGTGGTGGTCAACCCGAACAATCCGACCGGCCTGAGCCTGGCTCCCAATCGCTTGCTCGACTGGCACTCGCGGCTGGCCCAGCGCGGTGGCTGGCTGGTGGTGGACGAAGCGTTCATGGACAACACACCGCAACTGAGCCTGGCGCCGTTTTCCCATCAGGTCGGCTTGATCGTCCTGCGTTCGTTCGGCAAGTTTTTCGGTCTGGCCGGGGTGCGTCTGGGGTTCGTCCTGGCCGAGCGCAAGTTGCTCAAGTTGCTCGCCGAGCAAGTGGGGCCATGGGCTGTCAGCGGTCCGACCCGGGTACTGGGCGAGGCCTGCCTGCGCGATACCGAAGGGCATGCGTTGCAGCGCATACGCGCAGAGGGTGCCGCTGAACGCCTGGCGGCTTTGCTGGAGCAACACGGTTTCAAGCCTCAGGGTGGCTGCGCGTTGTTCCAGTGGCTGATCACCGAGCGCGCCGAAGAACTGCACGAGTTCATGGCCCGACGTGGCATCTTGCTGCGCCTGTTCACGCAAAGCAGCAGCCTGCGTTTCGGGTTGCCTGCCGATGAAGCCGACTGGGTGCGTCTTGGCGCCGCATTCGAAGCCTTTGCCAAGGAATGCCAATGACCGGGTTGAAAGTGCCGGGCACGACGTTAATGGTGCAGGGCACCACATCCGACGCCGGTAAAAGCACGCTGGTGACGGCGCTGTGCCGCTGGGCCACGCGTCAGGGCGTCAGCGTAGTGCCGTTCAAGCCACAGAACATGGCGCTCAACAGTGCCGTGACGGCCGACGGTGGTGAAATCGGTCGCGCGCAAGCCGTGCAGGCGCAGGCTGCCTACCTCGAACCGCACACCGACATGAACCCGGTGCTGCTCAAGCCCAACAGCGATACCGGTGCCCAGGTGATAATCCATGGTCGTGCCGTCACCAGCATGAATGCCGTCGCCTATCACGACTACAAAGCCATCGCCATGCAAGCGGTGCTGGCGTCCCATGCGCGCCTGAGTGCGGCGTATCCGCTGGTGATGGTCGAAGGTGCGGGGTCGCCGGCCGAGATCAATTTGCGTGCCGGCGACATCGCCAACATGGGCTTTGCAGAAGCGGTGGATTGTCCGGTGGTGCTGATCGCCGACATCAATCGTGGCGGCGTGTTCGCGCATCTGGTGGGTACGCTGGAGCTGCTGTCGCCCAGTGAGCAGGCGCGGGTCAAGGGCTTCATCATCAATCGTTTTCGCGGCGATATCGCCTTGCTGCAACCCGGCCTCGACTGGCTGCAACAGCGCACCGGCAAACCCGTGATCGGTGTACTGCCGTACGTGCTGGACCTGCACCTGGAGGCCGAGGACGGCATTGACCAGCGTCAGGCCGACAAGGTCGATCAGGTACTCAAAGTGGTGGTGCCGGTGCTGCCGCGCATCAGCAACCACACCGATTTCGACCCGTTGCGCCTGCACCCGCAGGTGGACCTGCAATTCATTGGTCCCGGTCAGGCGATTGCGCCAGCCGATCTGATCATTCTTCCCGGCTCGAAAAGCGTGCGCAGTGACCTGGCGTATCTGCGAGCCAACGGTTGGGAGCAGGCAATCTCCCGACACTTGCGCTACGGCGGCAAAGTGCTGGGTATCTGCGGCGGCCTGCAAATGCTCGGCGAGCAGGTGCACGATCCGCTGGGCCTGGAAGGCGTTCCGGGGTCCAGTGCCGGACTGGGGTTGCTGGCGTTTGAAACCCGACTCGAAGAACACAAGCAACTGCGCAATGTGCGCGGGCACCTGGCGCTGGAGAATGCTCAAGTCAGCGGTTATGAAATCCATGCCGGTGTCACCACCGGCCCGGCACTGGAAAACGCCGCGGTACAGCTCGATGACGGACGTTGCGACGGTGCGCAAAGTGTCGATGGGCAGATTTTCGGCACCTACCTGCATGGTCTGTTCGAGTCGCCGGCGGCGTGCAGTGCACTGCTGCGTTGGGCGGGTTTGCAGGCTGTGCAGGACGTGGATTACCACGGTTTGCGCGAGCGCGATATCGAGCGGCTGGCGGATCTGGTGGAGAAGCATCTGGATACCGGGCTGCTGCGTGAGCTCTGCGGGATATAAGGCGGTTGTGCTGGCCTCTTCGCGGGCAAGCCCGCTCCCACAGGGTTCGGATGTGGGCTCAAATGATCATGATCAACCTAACCCATTGTGGGATCGGGCTTGCCCGCGAAGAAGCCGGCGGCCACACCGAAGATTTTCAAGGAAACAACCATGCTCCAACTGATCCTCGGCGGCGCCCGCTCCGGCAAAAGTCGGCTGGCTGAAAAACTCGCCTCAGACAGCCAGCTGCAAGTGACCTACATCGCCACCAGCCAGGCGCTGGACGGCGAAATGAACCAGCGGGTCTCCCACCACCGCGCCCGTCGTCCGGCCGAATGGGCGTTGATCGAAGAGCCGCTGGAGCTCGCCCGTGTCCTGCGGCAAACCGCCAGTGCCGAACGCTGCCTGTTGGTGGATTGCCTGACGTTGTGGCTGACCAATCTGCTGATGCTCGACGACGCGCAACGCCTGAACGCCGAGCGCGATGCCCTGCTGGAGTGCCTGGCGTCATTGCCGGGTGAAATCATTTTTGTCAGCAACGAGACCGGAATGGGTGTCGTGCCGCTGGGCGAATTGACTCGCCGCTATGTCGATGAAGCCGGTTGGCTGCATCAAGCTTTGGCCGAGCGTTGTCAGCGAGTTGTCCTGACCGTCGCCGGCCTGCCCCTGACTTTGAAAGGAACTGCGTTATGACCCAATCCTGGTGGCTGAACCCGTGCAAACCGATCGACGTCGAAGTGCTCGAGCAGGCGCAAGCCCGTCAACAGCAATTGACCAAGCCGGCCGGCTCTCTCGGGCAGCTCGAAGCGGTGGCGGTGCAACTGGCGGGATTGCAAGGGCGGATCAAGCCAAGCCTGGATCAGCTATGGATCGCGATATTTGCCGGTGACCATGGCGTGGTGGCTGAAGGCGTGTCGGCATTTCCCCAGGAAGTCACCGGGCAGATGCTGCTCAACTTCGTCAGCGGCGGTGCGGCGATCAGCGTGCTGGCGCGGCAGCTGGGTGCGTCCCTTGAAGTGGTGGATCTGGGCACGGTGACGCCGGCATTGAACCTTGCGGGTGTGCGTCATCTGAACATCGGTCCGGGTACGGCGAATTTTGTGCAAGGTCCGGCGATGACACAGGCTCAAGGCGAGCAGGCTCTCCAGGCCGGTCGCGACAGTGTGCAACGCGCACTCGCCTCGGGCGCGCAGCTGTTCATCGGTGGCGAAATGGGCATCGGCAATACCACCGCGGCCAGTGCCTTGGCGTGCGCCTTGCTGGAGTGCCCGGTGGTGCATCTGGCCGGGCCGGGCACTGGATTGAACGCGGCAGGCGTCAGCCATAAAGCGCAGGTGATCGAGCGCGCGTTGGCCCTGCACGGCGCTCAGCGTGGCGATGCGTTGCAGACCCTGTTGAACCTCGGCGGTTTTGAAATCGCGGCCTTGGTGGGTGCTTACCTGGCCTGCGCCCAGCAAGGCATTGCAGTGCTGGTGGACGGCTTCATTTGCAGCGTCGCGGCACTGGTCGCGGTGCGCTTGAATCCCGAGTGCCGACAGTGGCTGTTGTTTGGCCATCGCGGCGCCGAGCCGGGGCACCGCCATGTGCTGGAAACCTTGAACGCCGAACCCTTGCTCGATCTCGGCTTGCGTCTGGGCGAGGGCAGTGGCGCTGCGCTGGCGGTGCCATTGCTGCGCCTGGCCTGCGACCTGCACGGACAGATGGCGACGTTCGCCGAGGCGGCGGTGGCGGATCGTCCGGCATGACGTTGCGCCTGGATTTGCTGCGTCACGGCGAAACTGAACTCGGTGGCGGCTTGCGTGGCAGCCTCGATGATGCGCTGACCGAAAAAGGTTGGCAGCAAATGCGCGAGGCAGTGCTGGCGCAAGGGCCTTGGGATCGTCTGGTCAGTTCGCCCTTGCAGCGGTGTGCGCGGTTCGCTGAAGAGCTGGCAGGGCGATTGGGCTTGCCGCTCGAGCTACAGGCAGACCTGCAAGAGCTGCATTTCGGTGCCTGGGAGGGGCAGAGCGCTGCGGCGCTGATGGAAACCGATGCCCAGTCCCTGGGTTTGTTTTGGGCTGACCCATACGCGTTCACACCACCGCAAGGCGAGCCGGTCGCGGAATTTGCAGGGCGGGTGCTGGCGGCGGTGGCGCGTTTGCAGGCCAGCTATGCAGGCGAGCGCGTATTGCTCATCAGTCATGGCGGAGTCATGCGTTTGTTGCTGGCGCAAGCGCGCGGCTTGCCGCGAGCGCAGTTGCTCAACGTTGAAGTCGGTCATGGGGCACTGTTCTCGCTGTCGGTCGAAGCCGGCGGATTGTTAAGGGAAGTGCGCTGAGCATGCTGGCGTTCTGGATCGCCTTGCAGTTTCTCAGCAGCCTGCCGATTCGTCTGCCGGGCATGCCGGCACCCCAGGAACTGGGGCGGTCACTGCTGTTTTATCCGCTGGTGGGCTTGTTGTTCGGCGGGATTTTATCGGCGCTCAACTGGCTCATGCTCGGCACACCGCTGTTGTTGCACGCGGCACTCCTGCTCACGGCTTGGGTGTTGCTCAGCGGCGCATTGCACCTGGATGGCCTGGCCGATAGCGCCGATGCGTGGCTGGGTGGCTTCGGCGACCGTGAACGCACATTGACCATCATGAAAGACCCGCGCAGCGGTCCGATCGCGGTGGTCACGCTGGTGTTGGTGCTGCTGCTGAAGTTCGCCGCGCTGCTGGCCTTGATCGAACAGCAACATGGCGTCGCGTTGATCATCGTTCCGCTGCTCGGTCGCAGTGCGTTACTGGGGTTGTTCCTGACCACGCCCTATGTACGTGCCGGTGGCCTGGGTCAGGCGCTGGCCGATCACCTGCCGCGTTCGGCGGGCAAGCAGGTGTTGGCGGTCAGCGGATTGGCCTGCGTGCTGGTTGCTGGCCTCGACGGGTTTTTTGCCGTGGTGCTGGCTGTCGTGCTGTTTGTCTGGTTGCGGCGGGTAATGCTGCGGCGGTTGGGCGGGACGACGGGCGATACGGCCGGGGCGTTGCTGGAATTGCTGGAAGTTGCGATGCTGGTCGGGCTGGCGCTGGCCTGATGATCCATCGGCTGGATTGACTGGCCTCATCGCGGGCAAGCCGGCTCCCTCAGGTTCTGGAGGTGAACAAAATGCCTGCGAGCAACCTTGATCCCTGTGGCAGCGGGCTTGCCCGCGAAGGCGATCTACCTTACAAAGCCATTTTGACACTTGCTTTCAGTTAACCGCGGGTATATACACGCACCATGCTCGAATCCCAATGCTTATGCATCAACCTGCGTCGCGCCGCCCGTGGCGTCAGCAGGCATTACGACGGCGCTCTCGACGGTTTCGGGATCAACGTTGCCCAGTATTCTTTGCTGTGCAATCTGCAGCGCCTGAATCAACCGAGTATTTCCACCCTGGCCGAGGCCATGGGGCTGGACCGCAGCACCCTGGGGCGCAATTTGCGCGTTCTGGAAGGCGAGGGCCTGGTGATGCTGGTCGAGGGTGAAGACATGCGCAATCGTATCGTGCGGCTGACGGATGTCGGGGCCGAGCGTTTGCAAGCGGCCTTGCCGGCCTGGGAAGCGGCACAACAGCGATTGATCGATCGCCTGGGTGCCGAAAAGCGCGAAACCTTGTTGAAGCTGCTGGACGAACTGGCTTGATGCCGGTTTGCCCGATCTTAAGCGGGTATATACCCGCGATTGGAGAATAACAATGACATCAATGTGGCGTACCTGTGGTTGGGTGTTGTTGGGGAGTGCGCTGATCCTTGCGTTGTCGCTTGGCGTGCGACACGGTTTTGGCCTGTTCCTGGCGCCGATGAGTGCCGAGTTTGGCTGGGGGCGGGAAGTCTTTGCCTTCGCCATCGCCCTGCAAAACCTGATCTGGGGGTTGGCGCAACCGTTTACCGGGGCGCTGGCTGACCGTTTCGGCGCGGCGAAAGTGGTGTTGATCGGTGGCGTTCTGTATGCCCTGGGCCTGGTGTGCATGGGCTTGTCCGATTCGGCAGTCACCCTGTCCTTGAGTGCTGGCCTGTTGATCGGCATCGGTCTGTCCGGTACTTCGTTTTCGGTGATCCTCGGCGTGGTCGGGCGTGCGGTACCGCCGCACAAACGCAGCATGGGCATGGGCATTGCCAGCGCCGCTGGTTCATTTGGCCAGTTCGCCATGCTGCCCGGTACGCTGGGGTTGATCGGCTGGCTTGGCTGGTCTGCGGCACTGCTGGTGCTGGGTTGCCTGGTGGCCTTGATCGTGCCGCTGGTGAGCATGCTCAAGGACAAGCCTTTGCCAGTATTGGGCCATGAGCAAACCTTGTCCGAGGCACTGCGCGAAGCCTGTTCCCATTCGGGATTCTGGCTGCTGGCGTTCGGTTTTTTTGTCTGCGGTTTTCAGGTGGTATTCATTGGCGTGCACCTGCCGGCCTATCTGGTGGATCAACACCTTCCGGCGACGGTCGGTACCACGGTGCTGGCGCTGATCGGCTTGTTCAACATCTTCGGCACGTACACCGCAGGCTGGCTCGGCGGGCGCATGTCCAAGCCACGTTTGCTCACGGGGCTTTACCTGTTGCGCGCGGTGGTAATTGCGCTGTTCCTGTGGGCGCCGGTGACGACAACCAGCGCCTATCTGTTCGGTATGGCCATGGGCTTGCTGTGGCTGTCGACGGTGCCTTTGACCAATGGCACCGTAGCGACCTTGTTCGGTGTACGAAATCTGTCCATGCTGGGTGGGATTGTTTTCCTGTTTCACCAGCTCGGCTCGTTCCTCGGAGGCTGGTTGGGCGGGGTGGTATACGACCGGACCGGGAGCTACGACTTGATCTGGCAGGTAGCAATTGTGTTAAGCCTGATGGCCGCTGCCTTGAACTGGCCCGTGCGTGAAACACCGGTGGCGCGCCTGCAACCGCAAATGAGTGCGACATGAACCGTCTCTGGCCGCGAATCACTATTGTTTGCCTCTGTGCCTTGCTGCTTGCCCTGGCGTGGTGGGGCTGGCATCAGGGAGGGCTGGCCCTGATGCAATTGGGGATGGGCGCTTGCTAGGGGGAGGCGCGGGCGAGTAACTTTGAATTCTGACCACTTACAAGGAAGCCCTGACATGTTGATGCGCTGGCTGGCAGTACCTGCGTTACTCGCGTTTACCGGGTTGGCTCAGGCAGCACAATGCCCGACGCTGTTGGAAGGTTCGCTGCCCAAGCTACGCGCCAAGGAATCCATCGACCTGTGCCAGCGATTCGCCGGCAAACCGTTGGTGGTGGTCAATACCGCCAGTTTCTGTGGCTTCGCCCCGCAATTCAAAAGCCTTGAGGCGCTCAATCAGCGTTTCAAGGATCAAGGCCTGGAGGTCATCGGTGTGCCGTCCAATGACTTCAAGCAGGAGTCCAGGGACGGCGCCGAAACCGCCAAGGTCTGCTATGTGAACTACGGCGTGACTTTCACCATGACCGAGCCGCAGAAGGTTCGTGGCGACGATGCAACGCACTTGTTCCAGGTGCTTGCCGAGCAGTCCAGCGCGCCAAAATGGAATTTCTACAAATACGTGGTCGATCGCCAGGGCAAGGTGATCGCCAATTTCTCCAGCCTGACCACTCCCGATGATCCCGACTTCATCGCGGCGGTGGAGAAAGCCCTGGCCTCGCCCCCGCTGGCCTCCACGCCCTGATCGACGGCCACTAAAAAAGCCCCGCCTCTGTAAAAGAGAGCGGGGCTTTTTTTGATTCCGCTGGCGAGGGGTTCAGGCTCGCCGTGAATCATCAGAAGCGGTAGGTTGCACCGACACCGAAACCGTTCGCACTGTTTTCATACTTGGCGTTGTAGGACTGACCCAGAGCGTTAGAGCGGTTGACCGTGACAGATTCTTCCTTGAGGTAGGAGTAAGCCACATCGATGGTCCAGTCGTCGGTTGGGTTGAAGCCGGCACCGACACTGAAGATCGTCCGGTCGCCGGTAGGAATGCGTGGCGAACGATCAGTGTTGTTGGTGGGCGACTGGTCAAAGGTGAGACCGGTACGCAGTACCCACTGCTTGTTCAACTGGTAGGAAGTACCCACGGCGTAGGCCCAGGTGTCATGCCAGTTCTGTTCTTCCTTGATGGTGCCAAGGATTTGCGGGGCGAAGGCACCACCGCTTTGTGCGGTTACGCCTTCGTTGTTGACCGTGATGTCTTTCAGGCGGCTCCAGCGAGTCCAGGTCGCACCGGCATAGAGCTTCCAGGCATCATTCATATCCTGAGTCACGGAAAGGTCATAGGACTCAGGTGTTTCGATCTTCAGCGAGGCATCGTAACGGTTGGATTTGAGTACCTGGGGTGGTACGCCAGTGCCGGCGGTCACGTCGGTGTGGCCGTCGAGCTTGTAGTTGACTTTCGAGTGATAGGTCAGGCCCACGCGAGTGGTGTCGGTGGCTTGCACCATGACACCGGCGTTCCAGCCCAAGGCCGTATCGTCGCCCTTGATCTGCACATTGTTGTCGCCAGTCCCGCGGATAGGCAGAGCAATGTCCGATTCCAGGGTGCCGGAAATCCGGTTGATGGTAGGGCCAAAACCGATCGATACCTTATCGTTGAAAGCGTAGCTGACGGTTGGCTGCAGAGTCACGACCTTGACTTCGCTCTTGCTGCCGAAAGCGCGGCCCTGAAAGCCATTCTCGTAGTTGGTGATCAGCCCGAACGGAGCGTAGACACCAACACCAACAGACCATTCATCGTTGAGTTTATTGGTGTAGAAACCCATCGGTACTGTAGTGAACGGAACCATATCGCCTTTGTTGGTTCCGCGTGAATTGCCGCTGGTATCGCTGATATCGGTCGAGGCGTCGATCGATGCGATACCGCCAGTGATTTGCTGGCCTTTGAGGCGGGCCATACCGGCAGGGTTACCAAAAACTGTACTTGCATCATCGGCAGAAGAAGATCGCCCGGCAAAACCAGTCCCCATCCCGCTGATGCTTTGTTCGTTGAGGGCAAAGCCACTTGCGAAGATCTGGGTGGATGCCAAGGCAACGGCGAGGCTAATGGTGGTTTTGAGCATTACTTTTTTCATTATTAGAACTCCTGATGATCACCGGGGCGAAAATTACCAACATTTTCATCCCAGCGCCATAGGCTGTATCGCTTGATTTAGAGCGGTTTTGTAGGACAATCCGACCAGATTCGCTGCTTGATGTGCGAACTTTGGATCCAAGGGTGGTCAGCAGGCTACCTGATTCAGCGGTGAAACACAGGTTTGCCAGGCGTGGGTGAAGTCTCGCAGGCGTCCTTGGGGCTGGAAGGTCTGACGCCAGATTCGCGCCATTCCCAGCAGGTCGTCTGCTTCGGGCAGGGGGGTGTTTTGTTCTTCGACCAGCAGCCAGGCAATGGCGGTGGCGTAACGCAGGTTGACGGTCAATTCGAGGTGCGGGCCGCTGAGGAAAGCATGTTGACTGGCGAGGCCGCGTACCAGGCTGGCACGTTCGGGGTCGAGTGCCAGGTAGTGATCCCAGAGTGCTTGATGGCGCGGTTCGGCGATCCGGTAGAGGCCGTGTCCACGGCGGTCGTGAAGGGCGGTACCAAGGGCTGACTGGCTGGCGGCGATGCCCACCAACAGGGATTCGGCAGTTGCGCTATGGCGTCCAAGATAGATGAGCGTCGGACGGATCACATAGCGACACAGTTCGCTGGCAGCGATACCCATAAAACCCTCGAAACTCTAAATGGGCGGCGATACCTGAAGAGGCCTTGGCAGCGGTGGATCGACTCAGGCTCGCCGGAAGCGGAACAAGCCGCTTGAGTTGAAGTGTAGTGTCATATTCACGACGTAAAGGCCTGTTTTTAAAATATTTCCGGCGTCGAGTTATAACCCTTATACCGGTTAGTGCTTAGTCGGCATGCCCGGATTATGAAATTCCAGGCAACAAAAAGCCCCGCTGTCTAAGCGGGGCTCTTGGTGTTTCAGTCTTGCTGACGCCTCAGGCAACCAGTGCCTGACGGGTACGATCGATCACGGCCTGCAGCGGTTCAGCGCTGGAGTATTGATCGGGGTACAGGCGTTCGCTGTGACGAGCGATGCCGTGTTCGTTGACCAGCGTGAAGCTGAAACAGCCTTTGCGAGCAGCCATGATCAGGCAGTTCATTGGTGCAAAAGCGTTGGTCAGGGTGCGGATGGCATCCTGTGTGTGGATTTGAGTAGACATGGTCATTGGGTGTTCCTACAAGCGACACGGATAAGAACCGTGCAAAATTAAAACGTTCCAGTGACGACGACCACCATTGGTCGAACGAAGAACCTGACTGGAACAAAGCAGCCAGTTTGAAGCGCTGATAAATTGGCGCGCTTGGGCTGGCAGGTAGGTACTTAGGAGGGCAGGCAACACATCGAGGGCAAAGGTTCTGGGCCCGGGGTGAAGATCCTGATCAATTTGCAGGCTGGTTCGGTCAGAGTAAGTGAGCCTGGCAACACGCTTTGCTTAGGATACAAAGGCTGTGTTGGCGCAAGATTTACCTGGAAACCATCGAGGTGGTCGATCCCGCTTGTTCGGTGGAGGCTTCGTTTGGGAAGGCTATCCGGGGGGATTTGTTCGACCAGAATTGACTTTCAGCTTGGTACTAACGCCGCGGATAGTAACCGATTGAATTGGCGAAGGGAAGTGTGATAGCAAAAAAGATCGAAAGCGCGGCGTTCAATTGCGTCCTCGAGGGCGGCTGATCGGAGCTGATGCCCTTGCAGGTACGTCCTGAAACAGCCCGCAATCCGACCAGTGGCGGTGGAAATCCAACCAGTCAGAACCCGCCTGGGTCATGGATTTGTCACACTTTATCCTCAAGCATGCTGAAAAAATGCGCCGAAAAAGCGCAGCGATATAACCGTCAAGCAGGTACTTGTGCACATAAGTTGCGCAGTCTGTCACCCCCCTGTCATCTAGCCTTCAACCGCGGTGGGTGCCTGTAACCAAAATTTAAGTCAATGAAAAACATCGCTTTTTTTTACTGGTGAAAAAATCGTCAGTTTGACTGCAGGCCCCATTCCATAGGGCTTTGCGAGAGTTCAGGGTCGGTTGTCCACTGAGTTATCCACAGCTTCTGTGGATTGTCCCTAGCGCTTGCTCTAGGACGGGCGTGCTGCGTTTTTTTTGACTTTACCTGTAGGAAAAAAAGAGTAGAGTGTCGCGCCTTCCGATGTGTCCCACAGTGCTTTATGAAGTTTCGTTCACCATCCGTTTCCAGACCCGCCAACCCCAGTACTGTTGTCCCGCCCAAGCGCTTTTCGATGCGTGTGGCCGAATGGCTTCTGGATAGCCCGCGCCTGGGCGAAAACCCGAACGCGAAACACATCGCCGGGCGGTTACTCAAGCAACCGGCCCGTGAAGGGGTCGTGGCCGCGCAAAGCCGTCTCGGCCAACTGATGTGTCGCGAATGTGGCAATGCCCGGGATCGGCGGATTGGCCATGACCTTCTGCGTCAGGCCGCACGTGCAGGGGATCTGCGCGCGCAACAGGAACTGGGCCTGATCGAAGACTGAGCTGTCCAAGACCTGACGCCTTGGTTAACCTTCAAGCTTTATTTCAATGGCAGGAATGGCTATGGCTATGGACGTGACCAGCGCATTGCTCGGTCTGGCGGGCGCTGCACTGCCGCTACTGGTGTTGGCCTGGCAACTGCAACGCCGGGCAAGCAATGCGCAGGCACAGCTGGCGCTGCTCGAGGAGCGCTTGGCCACCGCGCATCTGGCTCAAGATGGATTGACTGCCCAACTTGAAGCCTGTCGCGATGAAATCGCCGATCTAAGCCAGGCCAATGCCGCCAGGCAAGCGGACCTTGCCGCCGTGCGCCGCGAAGTCGAACTGTTGCAGATCGAACGGGACGATGCCCGCGACGCCGCCCACGCCTGGAATATCGAGCGCGCCGGCAAAGACGCCGAATTGCGTCGTCTGGACGCCCAAGCCGCCTCTCTGGGCGCTGAGTTGCGCGAACAACAGGAAAGCCATCAACAGCGCCTTGATGACCTGCAAGGCTCGCGAGACGAACTGCGAGCGCAGTTCGCCGAGTTGGCGGGGAAGATCTTCGATGAGCGTGAGCAGCGTTTTGCCGAAACCAGTCAGCAGCGCCTCGGCCAGTTGCTCGACCCGCTGAAGGAGCGCATCCAGTCCTTTGAAAAGCGCGTGGAGGAAAGCTACCAGGCGGAAGCCCGGGAGCGTTTCTCGCTGGCCAAGGAACTGGAACGCCTGCAACAACTCAATCTGCGCCTGAGCGACGAAGCGACCAACCTGACCCGTGCCTTGAAGGGGCAGAAAACCCAGGGGAACTGGGGTGAACTGATTCTTGAGCGAGTGCTTGAGCATGCCGGCCTGGAGAAGGGGCGCGAGTATCAGACCCAGGTCAGCCTCAAAGGTCCGGATGGCGAGCGGTTTGCGCCGGATGTGATCATTTACCTGCCGGGCGACAAGCAGGTGGTGGTCGACTCCAAGGTCAGCCTCACCGCTTATCAGCAGTACGTAGCCGCAGAAGACGAGGCCATCGGCCAGATCGCCATCAAGCAGCACGTGCTGTCCCTGCGCAACCACGTCAAGGGTTTGGCGGGCAAGGATTACAAGCGCCTGGACGGCCTGCACAGCCTGGATTTCGTATTGTTGTTCGTGCCGATCGAAGCGGCATTTTCCGCCGCGCTGCAGGCTGAACCGACGCTGTTTCAGGAGGCATTCGACCGCAATATCGTGATTGTCAGCCCGACCACGTTGCTGGCGACGCTGCGCGTCATCGACAGCCTGTGGAAACAGGAACGTCAAAGCCAGAATGCACGAGAGATCGCCGAGCGGGCCGGGTGGCTGTATGACAAATTCGTGCTGTTTATCCAGGATCTGGATGAAGTCGGAAATCGCCTGCAGCAACTGGACAAAGCCTACAGCTCGGCGCGCAACAAGCTGACAGAGGGCCGCGGCAACCTGGTCAGTCGCAGTGAACAACTCAAGTTGCTGGGGGCGAGGGCGAGCAAAAGCCTGCCAGCCGATTTGCTGGAGCGGGCGATGACCGATGTCGATGGCTTGGCCGAGTTGCCGGAGTAGCGAAACCGCATCGCGAGCAGGCTCGCTGCCACAGGGGCATGCGTTCAAAGGCGGGAGCGAGCCTGCTCGCGATGGCGGTGGACGCTCCACCGCGACCGCCAAACACTATAACGGCAAGTACCGACTCAACAACGCCCGCAACGCCGCCGGTTTCACCGGTTTGGCCAGGTAATCCAGTCCGGCTGCATGCACCAGGGCCATGGTCTCGGGGCGCGCGTCGGCGCTGATCACCACCCCCGGCACCGGCTCGCCCAATCGGGTGCGCAGCCAGGCCATCAGCTGCGTGCCGGTTTCGCCGTGGTCGAGGTGGAAGTCCACCAATGCCAATTGCGGACGCAGCCCTTCATTGAACAATGCTACGCACTCCTCGCGATTGCGCGCAGTCCAGACCTGGCAACCCCAGCGGGTCAACAAGCTGTTCATGCCGATCAGGATGCTGTCCTCGTTGTCGATGCACAGCACCTGCGCACCACGGAGCAATTTGCCGTTGAGTTCGGCAGCCTTGGCCGGCTGCGTGGTTTGTGCCCTGGCCAGCGGGACGCTGACGCTGAACACGCTGCCGCGCCCCGGCCAGGAGCGAACGCGCAAGGAATGGCCGAGTACGCGGCACAACCCGTCGGCAATAGCCAGGCCCAGCCCCAGGCCTTTCTCGGCGCGGGTCTGATGGCTGTCGAGGCGTTTGAACTCTTCGAAAATTACCTGCTGCTTGTCTTCCGGAATACCGGGCCCACGGTCCCAGACCTCCAGGCACAACTCGTCCTTTTGCCGGCGAACACCCAGCAGCACCGGGCCTTTGGCATAACGGAAGGCGTTGGTCAGGAAGTTTTGCAGGATCCGACGCAACAACTTGATGTCGCTGTCAATGCGCAGCTTGCTGCTCCTCACGCGAAATTCCAGTCCCTGTTCCCGCGCCAGCGCCTTGAACTCGGCCCCGAGTGTGTCGAACAATTCGTTGAGTGCGAACGGCTTGGGGTTGGGATTGATCTTGCCGTTTTCGAGACGGGAAATATCCAGCAAATCGCTGATCAGGTCTTCGGCCGAACGCAGCGAGCTGTCCAGGTGCTGGACCAGTTTCTGCGCCTCGCCGGACAAGCCCTCGTCCTGATGGGACAGGGCGGCAGAGAAGAGTCGCGCGGCATTCAAGGGTTGCATCAAGTCATGGCTGACGGCGGCCAGGAAGCGGGTTTTCGACTGGTTGGCCGCCTCGGCGGTCCCCTTGGCTGCAGTCAGGGCCAGGTTGAGCTGCGACAGTTCATGGGTGCGTTCGGTGACGCGTTGTTCCAGGCCTTCGTTGGCCTCGGTCAATGCCTGCTCGGCTTCGCGGAAGGCGGTAATGTCGGTGAAACTCATGACGAAGCCACCGCCTGGCATCGGGTTGCCGATCAGCTCGATCACCCGGCCATTGGGAAACAAGCGCTCGGACGTATGCGCGCGGCCCTGGCGCATCCAGTGCAGGCGGCGGGCGACGTGCACTTCGGCTTCGCCGGGACCGCACAGGCCGCGCTCGGCATTGTGGCGAATAATGTCGGCAATCGGCCGCCCGACGCTGATCAGGCCATCCGGGTAGTCGAACAGCTCCAGGTAGCGCCGGTTCCAGGCCACCAGTTTCAGCGACTGGTCGACCACGCTGATGCCCTGGGTGATGTTCTCGATCGCGCCTTGTAGCAGTGCGCGATTGAATTGCAGTACCTCCGAGGCTTCGTCGGCGATCCGTACGACGTCCTCCAGTTGCATCTCCCGACCTTCGATGGCGGCTTTTACTACCGCGCGCGTTGAAGAGGCGCCCAGCACGCCGGCCAGTAACCGCTCAGTGTGGGCGATCCATTCGCCGTCGGCGTTCTGGTTCGGATTGAAGCCTTTGCCCTGGCGGTAGGCAAAGCGGATGAAGCTCTGGCGCGCGCGCTCCTCGCCGACGAAGCGTGCCGCCAGTTGCAGCAAGTCGTCGATCTGCACCGCCAGCATCGAGCGAGAGCTGGGGCGGGCGCTGATTTCCTGGCCAATGAAGCGGCCGGCCTGCCAATGTTCCGAAACCCGCGTACGAGAAAGCACCGAGACCCAGGCGAAGAGCGTGAAGTTGCCAGCAAGGGAGAGCACCACACCCTGGGTCAGCGGTGTGATCGGCAGGTGCAGCGGGTTACTGTGCAACCAGGCAAGGCCGGGGAAGCTGGTCAGCGACCAGCCCAGGCCAAGGGCGGCAATCGGCAGGATCAGGGTGTAGAACCACAGGAACGTCCCGGCAGCGAGGCCGGCGAACACACCGCGGCGGTTGGCCTGCTTCCAGTACAGCGCACCAAGCATGGCCGGAGCCAGTTGCGTCACTGCGGCGAAAGCGATCTGGCCGATGGTCGCCAGGCTCGCGGTCGAGCCCAGCAAGCGGTAGCTGACGTAGGCCAGCAACAAAATGACCACGATGCTCACCCGGCGTACCGAGAGCATCCACTGGCGGAACACTTCGAACGGGCGCTCGGCGTTATTGCGGCGCAGTAGCCATGGCAACAGCATGTCGTTGGAGACCATGGTCGACAGCGCGACGCTGGCCACGATCACCATGCCGGTCGCCGCCGATGCACCGCCGATAAACGCCAGCAGGGCCAGGGCCGGATGCGCCTGGGCCAGTGGCAGGCTGATGACGAAGGAGTCCGGCAGTACCGAGCTCGGCAACAGCATCTGGCCCGCCAGGGCAATGGGTACGACGAACAGCGCGGCCAATGCCAGGTAGGCCGGGAACACCCATTTGGCCAGGCGCAAGTCCTGCGGATCGATGTTTTCTACCACTGTCACGTGGAACTGCCGCGGCAGGCAGATGATCGCCATCATCGCCACGCCGGTCTGTACCACCATCGATGGCCAGTTGACCGTTTCCTTCCAGTATTCTTCGAGGCGCGGGGCGAGCATGGCCTGGTCGAACAGGTCGTCGAAACCATCGTAGAGGCCGTAGGTCACGTACGCACCCACCGCCAGAAAGGCGAACAGCTTCACCAGCGACTCGAACGCAATGGCCAGGACCATGCCGCGGTGGTGTTCCGTGGCATCGAGGTTGCGAGTACCGAAGACGATGGTGAACAGCGCCAGCACCAGCGACACGACCAATGCGGTGTCCTGTGCACGAACGCCCATGGCATCGGCACCGGCACCGATCAGCAGGTTCACCCCGAGCACGATACCCTTGAGTTGCAGGGCGATGTAAGGCAACACGCCGACCAGGCAGATCAATGCCACCACCACCGCCAGCGATTGGGATTTGCCGTAGCGGGCGGCGATGAAGTCGGCAATCGACGTGATGTTTTCCTGCTTGCTGATCATCACCATTTTTTGCAGCACCCACGGTGCGCCGACCAACAGCAGGATCGGCCCGAGGTAGATCGGCAGGAATGACCAAAGCTGTTCCGCGGCCTGGCCGACCGCGCCAAAGAAGGTCCAACTGGTGCAATAGACCGCGAGCGAAAGGCTGTACACCCAGGCACGCACCCGCGGCGGCAACGGCGCGCTGCGACGGTCACCGTAAAAGGCGATGGCGAACATGATGGCCATATAGGCCAGGGCGACGGCGGCGATCAGCCCGCTGGACAACGACATGAGAACTCCCGGCAACCAAAGACACCCGGGCCTCCCGCCCGGACAGACAGTCTCGCACGATGGCCTGGGTTAGTCAGTGTCGACCAAGGTCGTGGCGTGGCGGGGTGTCGCACAGTGGCGGTCAGCAAGTGTTTATGGTGCTCGATGGGCAAGTGCAGATGCGCTAACGCGAAGCTGGGATCGAGCGCAAGGCAGCGTTTGGCGCTATATCTATTTAATAGATAACTCTTAGAGAAATTACCCGTTATATAGATATTCGATCCGGATCTATGATGAATTCCACCTCGCCCGAGGACAGGAGTTCACCATGACATGCCCCAACACCATCAAGCCCGCCATCAAGCCGTTCAGCCAGCTGCAACACCCGCGCGAAGTCATTCGTCAGTTCACCCCGAACTGGTTCGCCGCCACCATGGGCACCGGGGTGCTGGCGTTGGCGCTGGCACAATTGCCTGTCGCCAGTCCCGGTTTGCGCGCTATCGCCGAAGCACTCTGGCTGTTCAACATCGTTCTGTTCGTCTTGTTCACAGCCCTGTACGCGGCGCGCTGGATGCTGTTTTTCAATGAGGCCCGACGGATTTTTGGCCACTCCACGGTTTCGATGTTTTTCGGCACGATTCCCATGGGCCTGGCGACCATCATCAACGGGTTTCTGGTGTTTGGCCTGCCGCGCTTTGGCGAAGGCGTGATCCAGGTGGCCGCGGTGTTGTGGTGGCTGGACGTGGCGATGTCGCTGGCGTGCGGCGTGCTGATTCCCTACATGATGTTCACCCGCCAGGAACACAGCATCGACCAAATGACGGCGGTTTGGTTGTTGCCGGTGGTGGCGGCGGAAGTGGCGGCTGCCAGCGGTGGCTTGCTGGCACCGCACCTGGCGGATGCCCATTGGCAATGGGTGGTGCTGGTGACCAGCTACGTGCTGTGGGCATTTTCCCTGCCCGTGGCGTTCAGCATTCTGACGATTCTGTTGCTACGCATGGCGCTGCATAAACTGCCCCACGAGAACATGGCCGCTTCGAGTTGGCTGGCGCTCGGGCCGATTGGTACGGGGGCGCTGGGCATGTTGCTGTTGGGCGCCGATGCGCCAGCCATTTTCGCCGCCAACGGGCTGCCGGGAATCGGTGAAATGGCGTCAGGGCTGGGGCTGGTCGCCGGGATCACCCTGTGGGGCTTTGGCCTGTGGTGGATGCTGATGGCCGTGCTGATCACTCTGCGTTATCTGCGCGGCGGCATTCCCTTCAATCTCGGCTGGTGGGGGTTTACCTTCCCGTTGGGCGTCTATTCGTTGGCTACGCTGAAGCTGGCGAGCACCTTGCATCTGGCGTTTTTCAGTGTCTTGGGTTGTGTGCTGGTGAGTGTGTTGGCCTTGATGTGGCTGATCGTCGCCAAACGTACCGTGCAGGGTGCCTGGCGCGGTGAGCTGTTTGTCTCGCCGTGCATTGCAGGATTGAAGAAATAACCGGCAAAGATTAGGTAATGTGTGGCCTGGATCGACGTGCGACATTCCAATCACTGTCTCCACGCCACTCACTACCCACTCTCCAGCGACAAACAGGGACACATGGAAGATGAGTCACCCCTCACAGTTCACTTTGCTGCGCACCCGGCGTTTCCTGCCATTTTTCGTGACACAGTCCCTCGGGGCATTCAACGACAACGTCTTCAAGCAGTCGTTGATCCTCGCCATCCTGTACAAGCTGACCCTGGAGGGAGACCGTTCGATCTGGGTCAACCTGTGTGCGCTGTTGTTCATCCTGCCGTTCTTTCTGTTTTCGGCGCTGGCCGGGCAGTTCGGCGAGAAGTTTGCCAAGGACGCGCTGATCCGCCTGATCAAGCTCGGTGAAATCGTCATCATGGCGGTCGGTGCGGTTGGCTTCCTGTTCGATCATTTGTCGCTGATGCTGCTGGCGCTATTCGCCATGGGCACGCATTCGGCGCTGTTCGGGCCGGTGAAGTACTCGATCCTGCCCCAGGCGCTGCATGAAGATGAACTGGTGGGTGGCAACGGTCTAGTGGAAATGGGCACCTTCCTGGCGATTCTGGCCGGGACCATCGGCGCCGGGATCATGATGTCGTCCAGTCACTATGCACCCATTGTTTCGATAGCCATCGTTGGTATCGCGGTATTGGGTTACCTGGCCAGCCGCAGCATTCCACGGGCCGCGGCGGCTTCGCCGGGGATGCGCCTGAACTGGAACATTTTCAGCCAGTCCTGGGCCACCTTGAAACTGGGCCTGGGACAGACCCCGGCGGTGTCGCGCTCGATTGTCGGCAACTCATGGTTCTGGTTTGTCGGGGCGATCTACCTGACGCAAATCCCGGCCTATGCCAAGCAATGGATGCACGGCGACGAGACTGTGGTGACGTTGATTCTGACGGTGTTCTCGGTGGGTATTGCTCTGGGCTCGATGCTTTGTGAAAAATTGTCCGGGCGCAAAGTCGAAATCGGCCTGGTGCCCTTCGGTTCTTTCGGCTTGACCGTATTCGGCTTGTTGCTATGGTGGCATTCCGGGGGGATTACAGACAGCATCGAGGGCCATGGCTGGATCGAGATTCTCGGCTTTGGCCACACCTGGCTGGTCTTGATCGACATCCTTGGCCTGGGTATTTTCGGCGGTTTCTACATTGTGCCGCTGTACGCGTTGATCCAGTCGCGCACCGCCGAGAACGAGCGGGCGCGGGTCATTGCCGCCAACAACATACTCAATGCGTTGTTCATGGTGGTGTCGGCGATTGTCTCGATCATCCTGCTGAGCATGGTCAAATTGTCGATCCCGCAGCTGTTCCTGGTGGTGTCGCTGTTGAACATTGGCGTCAATGCCTACATTTTCAAAATCGTCCCCGAATTCACCATGCGTTTCATGATCTGGCTGCTCAGCCATTCCATGTACCGTGTGGAGCATCGCAACCTGAATTTGATACCCGACGAAGGCGCGGCGCTGCTGGTGTGCAACCATGTGTCGTTCGTCGATGCCCTGCTGATTGGCGGCGCGGTGCGTCGACCGATTCGCTTTGTGATGTATTACAAAATCTACAACCTGCCGGTGTTGAATTTTATCTTTCGCACGGCCGGGACGATTCCGATCGCGGGGCGACAGGAAGACATCCAGATCTACGAAAAGGCCTTCACGCGCATTGCGCAGTATCTGAAGGATGGCGAGCTGGTGTGCATCTTCCCCGAGGGCAAATTGACCGCCGATGGCGAGATCAACGAGTTCAAGGGCGGACTCAAGCGGATTCTCGAAGAGACACCGGTGCCGGTGATTCCATTGGCGTTGCAGGGGTTGTGGGGGAGTTTCTTCAGTCGCGATCCCGGCAAGGGGTTGTTTCGCCGGCTGTGGTCGCGGGTGACATTGGTCGCGGGGCCGGCGGTGGCGGTTGAGTCAGCCGAGCCGGCGAAGCTGCAGCAGAGGGTCGCAGATTTGCGCGGGACCGTCAGGTAGTCGGTGACGGTGCCGGCCTCATCGCGGGCAAGCCCGGCTCCCACAGGTTTTGTGTTGTGCCAGATACTTCGAGCGCACCCGCAGCCCCTGTGGGTGCGGGCTTGCCCGCGAAGGCGGTCTACAAGCTATGCACTAACCTTGAGTCCAACCAGTCCGGCAATAATCAATGCCACACTGGCCAACCGCACCAGCGCCATGGACTCGCCAAACAGGATGATCCCGGCGATCACCGTGCCAACGGCACCGACACCGGTCCAGATCGCATAAGCCGTGCCCAGTGGCAACTCCTTCATGGCAAGGCCCAACAAGCCAAGGCTGACGCCCATGGCTGCAACGGTCAGTGCGGTGGGAAGAGGGCGGCTGAAACCGTCGGTGTACTTGAGGCCGACGGCCCAGCCCACTTCGAACAGGCCGGCGAAAAACAGAATGATCCAGGACATGAAGACCTCCATCGTCTGACGGGGTCGTCCCCTGATTAATGACTCGATTGAGCCGCGAGGTCGTCCCCGCGTTGCGCAATAGAGTGCCCAGCATTAACCCGGGGATCAAGTTTGCCGATCAATCGGTGGCTTGCCGAGCCGCAATTTTCCGGTCTTCTTTCTCGCTCATGCGGCGGAACCAGGTCGAGAGCAACGCCCCGGAAATATTGTGCCAGACGCTGAACAGCGCACTGGGCACCGCCGCCAGGGGCGAGAAGTGCGCGCTGGCCAGGGCCGCGCCCAATCCAGAGTTCTGCATCCCGACTTCCAGTGCCAGGGATTTGCGCTGAGCCAATGGCAGTTTGAACAGGCGCCCGGTGAAGTAGCCCAGCAGATAGCCGAAGCTGTTGTGCAACATGACCACGGCCATGATCAACAGGCCCGACTCGGCAATCTTCGCCTGGCTGGCGGCAACCACCGCGGTGACAATGATCACGATGCTGACCACCGACACCAGTGGCAACACTTCGACCGCGTGACGAACCCGATTGCCGAGCAGGCGCTGGGCTACGACACCGAGCACAATCGGCAACAGCACCACTTGCAGGATCGACCAGAACAGCTCCATGAACGACACCGGCAGCCAGGCCGAGGCCAGCAACCAGATCAGGGCCGGGGTCAGCAGCGGGGCGAGGAGGGTGGTGACGGCGGCAATCGCCACCGACAGCGCCAGATCACCGCGCGCCAGCCAGGTCATCACGTTCGACGAGGTGCCGCTTGGGCAGCAGCCGACCAGGATCACGCCGACGGCGATTTCGGGCGGCAGATGGAAGGCCTGGCAGAGCAACCACGCCACACCGGGCATGATCACGAAATGTGCGACCACGCCCAGGGCTACGCGCCATGGATGGCGCGCGACTTCGGCGAAGTCTTCGAGCTTGAGGGTCAGGCCCATGCCGAACATCACCAGCCCCAGCAGCGGCACGATAGCGCCCTTGAGGCCGATAAACCATGCCGGTTGCACAAACGCCACGACGGCAAAAAGCAGTACCCAGTAAGCGAAGGTGTTGCCGACAAAACGACTCAACGCAGCCAGTGCGCGCATGGCCTGATCCTTATTATGAATAACAGCACAGACCCCTGTAGGAGCGAGCTTGCTCGCGATGCTGTGTCAGGCAAAAAGGGGCGACTGACATTCCATCGCGAGCAAGCTCGCTCCTACATTAGAGATCACAAGGCTTCAGATCCCCTGCGGAGTTTCTTCCCCGCCCAGCGCCTCAACCAGCGCCGGCAGGAAGTCGCCGAAGGTCAGCATCATCAGGGTGAAACTGGCATCCAGTTGGCCCAGGGCTTCGTCGCCACCGTCCTGTTCCGCCTGGTCTTGTAGCAGGTCCTCGAACTTCAGGCGCTTGACCACCATCTTGTCGTCGAGGACGAAGGACAGCTTGTCCTGCCAGGCCAGCGACAGCTGAGTGACCACTTTGCCGGTGCTCAAGTGCAGCTGGATTTCTTCGCTGGTCAGGTCCTGACGCTTGCAGCGCACGATACCGCCGTCTTCGTGGGTGTCGCGCAGTTCGCACTCGTCCAGCACAAAGAAATCGTCCGCGGCTTTCTGGGTGGTGACCCACTCGGTCATGGTTGCAGTCGGAGACATTTTTACGCTCAGTGGGCGCACCGGCAGGGTGCCGATCACTTCGCGCAGGGTGGACAGCAGGTCTTCGGCGCGTTTCGGGCTGGCCGAGTTCACCAGGATCAGGCCCTGCTTCGGCGCGATCGCAGCGAAGGTCGATGAGCGACGGATAAAGGCGCGCGGCAGGAACGCCTGGATGATTTCATCCTTGATCTGGTCGCGTTCCTTTTTATAGACCTTGCGCATTTGCTCGGCTTCGATCTCTTCGACCTTCTCCTTGACCGCGTCACGCACGACGCTGCCTGGCAGAATACGTTCTTCCTTGCGGGCACTGATCAGCAGGAAGTCACCACTGACGTGCACCAGGGGTGCATCTTCGCCCTTGCCAAACGGCGCGACGAAACCGTAGGTGGTCAACTCCTGGCTCGCACATGGACGCGCCAGTTTGGTGGCCAGTGCAGTTTCCAACGCCTCG
>Ga0302169_10000078_pt1 | contig 31878 bp, 24 predicted proteins | sample I_Fen_N1_3_FD_193493 | JGI IMG/M metagenome (GOLD analysis project Ga0302169, IMG submission 193493) | Peat permafrost microbial communities from Stordalen Mire near Abisko, Sweden - I_Fen_N1_3 | ecosystem: Environmental > Terrestrial > Soil > Wetlands > Permafrost | place: Sweden: Abisko...
AGCGTTACGCTACCCGTGAGGGTGGCTACCTGCGCATCCTCAAGTGCGGCTTCCGCACTGGCGACAACGCGCCTATGGCGTACGTCGAGTTGGTTGATCGTGCTACTGCCGGCGAAGCTGTAACCGCCGAGTAAGACGTCAGTCTGAAACGAAAAACCGGGCCTAGTGCCCGGTTTTTTGTGCCTGTAAAAAACGCGCGGTTAATACAATCTTTCCTGCGGTCCATGCCGTCATTCTGTTAACGGGTTTCGTTGGTAGTATTTTTCTATTGATCTCTGCAAATTAATGAATTTGTAGCCTTCTTGATCAATGGTCAATACTGCGTCCCAAGCCGATTAGCCGGCAGTTATAGACTGACAAAGGAAGAGATCGCATGAGCCAAAGTAAAACGCTTACCACCGCCAGTGGCGCTCCTGTCGCCGATAACCAGAATTCCCGTTCCGCCGGCCCTCGTGGCCCGCTGCTGCTCGACGACTTTCACCTGATCGAGAAGCTTGCCCACTTCAACCGCGAAAACATCCCGGAGCGCCGCGTACACGCCAAGGGCTCGGGTGCTTACGGTACATTCACCGTCACTCGGGATATCACTGAGTACACCAGTGCCAAACTGTTTGAGTCCATCGGCAAACAAACCCCAACGTTTCTGCGGTTCTCCACCGTCGGCGGTGAGCGTGGTTCGGCCGATACCGAGCGCGATCCACGGGGTTTCGCCCTCAAGTTCTACACCGAAGAAGGTAACTGGGACATTGTTGGCAACAACACGCCCGTGTTCTTCATCCGCGATCCTTTGAAATTCCCGGATTTCATCCACACGCAAAAACGCCTGCCGCAAAGCAATCTGAAAAGCGCGCAGATGATGTGGGATTTCTGGTCGCATTCGCCTGAGGCGTTGCACCAAGTCACCATCCTGTTCTCGGATCGCGGCATTCCTGACGGCTACCGTCACATGCACGGCTTCGGCAGCCACACCTACAGCCTGATCAACGCCAATGGTGAGCGGCATTGGGTGAAGTGGCACTACAAAACCAAACAAGGAATCAAAAATCTCGCCCCGGCAGAAGCTGCACGCCTGGCGGGTACTGATCCTGATTACGCTCAGCGCGATCTGTTCGGCGCGATCGAGCGTGGTGACTTCCCGAAATGGCGCGTGTGCGTACAAATCATGACGGAAGCTCAGGCTGCGGCGCACTACGAGAATCCGTTCGATGTCACCAAAACCTGGTCGCAGAAAGAGTTTCCACTGATCGAAGTTGGCGAACTGGAGCTCAACCGCAATCCGCTGAATTACTTTGCTGAAGTCGAGCAAGCGGCGTTCGGTCCGAGCAACATGGTGCCAGGTGTCGGCTTGTCGCCTGACCGCATGCTGCAAGGTCGCGTATTCGCTTACGCGGATGCTCACCGCTACCGCATCGGCACCAATCACCAGCAATTGCCGGTAAATGCGCCTCGCAGCCCGGTGAACAGCTACCAGCGTGATGGTTCGATGGCATTAGGCAGCAATGGCGGTGAGGCTCCCAACTACGAGCCAAACAGCTACGTTGATGCACCGAAGCAAGCGCCTCGTTATGCAGAGCCGCCATTGGCACTGAGCGGCGCGGCTGATCGTTACGATCACCGCGAAGACACCGACTACTACAGCCACGCCGGTGCGTTGTTCCGTTTGATGAGCGACGAGCAGAAAGCGCTGCTGGTCAACAACATTGCCGGCGCAATGGCCGGGGTTTCCAGCGATGTGGTAGACCGTCAATTGCAGCACTTCTACAAAGCTGATCCTGCGTATGGAGAAGCAATCGCAAAGCTGGTCAACGTACAGCTTAACGAAGTCTAAATGAGAAGCAGAACCGCCCTCGATTGGGCGGTTTTTGCGTTATTTAAACCACTTTTCTCAGAATATCTTCGTTTTTATCGCGCAAACGAAGTGACCATTCAGTCGTCGTGGTTCAAACTACAGGCTTTCAAGCAGGGAGATGTAGGGCGATGCAAGGCCACCCAGACGTAATCGATTACCTCAACACGTTGCTGACCGGCGAACTGGCGGCGCGTGATCAATATTTCGTCCATTCGCGGATGTATGAGGACTGGGGTTTCACCAAGCTCTACGAACGTATCAACCACGAGATGGAAGAAGAAGCCGGGCACGCTGATGCCCTGATGCGCCGAATTCTGATGCTCGAAGGTACGCCGCGCATGCGTCCGGACGACCTTGATGTCGGCACCACTGTTCCGGACATGCTCGCCGCCGACCTGCGGCTGGAATACAAAGTCCGCGCTGCGCTCTGCAAGGGCATCAAGCTCTGCGAACAGCACAAGGACTACGTCAGCCGCGAAATGCTGCGGGTTCAATTGCATGACACCGAAGAAGACCACACCTACTGGCTTGAAAAGCAGATGGGTCTGATCAAGTTGATCGGTCTGGAAAACTACCTGCAGTCGCACGCCTGATTGCACTGAATACAAAAAAAAGCCCCTGTCACCGAGAAAGTGACAGGGGCTTTTTCATGGCCGCGATTCAGGCTTTGTCGCGAGCCAGCAGCGGCTTGAGGTAGAAGCCGGTATGCGATTGCTTCATCTCGGACACTTCCTCCGGTGTGCCGACGGCGATGATCTGGCCACCCTTGGAACCACCTTCAGGTCCCAGGTCCACCAACCAGTCAGCAGTCTTGATCACGTCCAGGTTGTGCTCGATCACCACCACCGTGTTGCCGTGGTCGCGAAGGCGATGCAATACATCGAGCAGTTGCTGAATATCCGCGAAGTGCAGGCCAGTGGTTGGCTCATCGAGGATGTACAGGGTCTTGCCGGTATCGCGCTTGGACAGTTCGCGGGACAGTTTCACCCGTTGCGCCTCACCACCGGACAGCGTGGTCGCCGATTGCCCCAACTTGATGTAAGACAAGCCCACATCCATCAGCGTCTGAAGCTTGCGTGCCAGCGCTGGAACCGCGTCGAAGAACACCCGGGCTTCCTCGATGGTCATCTCGAGGGTTTCGTGGATGCTCTTGCCCTTGTACTTGATCTCAAGGGTTTCACGGTTGTAGCGCTTGCTCTTGCAGACGTCGCACGGAACGTAGATGTCGGGCAGGAAGTGCATTTCTACCTTGATCAACCCGTCGCCCTGACAGGCTTCGCAACGTCCGCCCTTGACGTTGAAGGAGAAACGTCCCGGCCCGTAGCCCCGCGAGCGAGATTCCGGCACGCCGGCGAACAGTTCGCGAATCGGTGTGAACAGCCCGGTGTAGGTGGCAGGGTTCGAGCGCGGCGTCCGGCCGATCGGGCTTTGATCGATGTCGACGACCTTGTCCAGATGCTCCAGTCCCTTGATGCTGTCATGGGCAGCTGCTTCCAGCGTTGTTGCACCGTTAAGTGCCGTAGCGCTCAGGGGAAACAGCGTGTTGTTGATCAGCGTCGACTTGCCGGAACCGGACACGCCGGTCACGCAGGTCAGCAGGCCGATCGGGATGTCCAGGTCGACGTTGCGCAAGTTGTTGCCGCGAGCGCCCTTGAGGGACAGCGACAGCTTCTTGTTACGCGGTGTGCGTTTGGCCGGAACCGCAATCTTCACCCGGCCCGACAAGTACTTGCCGGTCAACGAGTCAGGGTGAGCCATGACCTCGGCCGGTGTGCCTTCAGCGACGATGTGCCCACCGTGTACGCCCGCACCCGGACCGATATCCACCACGTAGTCCGCCAGGCGAATCGCGTCTTCGTCGTGCTCGACCACAATCACCGTGTTGCCGATGTCGCGCAGGTGTTTGAGCGTGCCCAGCAGTCGATCGTTGTCACGTTGATGAAGGCCAATCGACGGTTCGTCGAGGATGTACAGAACGCCCACAAGACCGGCGCCAATTTGGCTGGCCAGACGAATCCGCTGCGCTTCACCGCCGGACAAGGTATCGGCACTGCGATCGAGCGACAGGTAATCGAGACCCACGTTGACGAGGAACTGCAGGCGCTCGCGAATCTCCTTGAGAATCTTGTCGGCGATCTCGCCACGACGGCCCGTCAGCTTCAGCACGCCGAAGTATTCGCAGGCGTCGCCGATCGGTAGATTCGTCACGGCTGGCAGGGTTTTCTCGCCCACCCAGACATGCCGCGCCTCACGACGCAGACGGGTGCCACGGCAATCCGGGCAAGGCTGGGTGCTGAGGAACTTGGCCAGCTCTTCACGCACCGACGCGGATTCGGTTTCGCGGTAGCGGCGTTCAAGGTTCGGCACGATGCCTTCGAACGGGTGCGAGCGTTTGACGATGTCGCCACGGTCGTTCAGGTATTTGAAATCGACGTTCTGCGAACCGCTGCCGTGCAGGATGAACTTCTGCTGATCGGCCGGCAGTTCGTTGAACGGCACTTCGAGGCTGAATTTGTAGTGGGACGCCAGCGACCCGAGCATCTGGAAGTAATAGACGTTGCGCCGGTCCCAGCCGCGAATCGCGCCTTCGGCCAGCGTCAGCTCGCCGTTGACCAGGCGCTTGATGTCGAAAAACTGCTTCACGCCCAGGCCATCGCAAGTCGGGCAGGCGCCGGCCGGGTTGTTGAAGGAGAACAGCTTGGGTTCAAGCTCACTAATCGCATGGCCGCAAATCGGGCAGGCGAAGCGGGCGGAGAAGATCATCTCTTCACCCGGCTCGTCATCCATCGGCGCAACCAGCGCAATGCCGTCCGCCAGCTTCAGCGCGGTCTCGAACGATTCGGCCAGCCGCTGTTGCAAATCGGCGCGGACCTTGAAGCGGTCGACCACGACATCGATCGAGTGCTTCTTCTGTTTATCCAGTTTCGGCAGCTCGTCCAGTTCGCAGAGCCGGCCGTTGACCCGGGCCCGCACAAAGCCTTGCGCGCGCAATTCTTCGAACACCGACAGATGTTCGCCTTTGCGCTCGCGGATCACCGGCGCCAGCAGCATCAGTTTGCTGCCTTCCGGTTGGGCGAGAACCAGGTCGACCATCTGGCTGACGGTCTGCGCTTCCAGTGGAATGTCGTGATCCGGGCAGCGCGGAATACCCACGCGGGCATACAGCAGGCGCAGGTAATCGTAGATTTCGGTGATGGTGCCGACCGTCGAGCGCGGGTTGTGCGAGGTCGACTTCTGTTCGATGGAAATGGCTGGCGACAAACCTTCGATGGTGTCGACGTCAGGCTTTTCCATCATCGACAAAAACTGCCGGGCATAAGCCGACAGCGATTCGACGTAACGACGCTGGCCTTCGGCGTACAGCGTGTCGAATGCCAGGGACGATTTGCCGGATCCGGACAGGCCGGTGATGACGATCAGCTTGTCCCGTGGCAGGGTCAGGTCGATGTTCTTCAGGTTGTGGGTCCGGGCCCCACGAATCAGGATCTTGTCCAAAGTGGCCTCGCTTGGCGGGCGTCGAAAACGTAGGAGTATACGGCCAAATACTGGATGGATGCACACTATCAAACGAACGGGTTGATGTCTTACATGAAGAGTCTGTCAGCGGAGCGCGTCAAAGCGTCGCGATATACCCTGTCAATCGATGGGACTGGTAGAATCGCGGCCGGTTCACATGAGGTTTTTCCATGCACGATCCCCACAGCGAACGCATGAGTGGCAGTGAGACCCGCGCAGCAAGCGGTCTGGCCCTGGTGTTCGCCTTCCGTATGCTTGGCATGTTCATGGTGTTGCCGGTACTGGCGACCTATGGGATGGATCTGGCAGGCGCGACACCAGCCCTCATCGGGCTGGCGATTGGCGCTTACGGCCTGACCCAGGCGATCTTCCAGATTCCTTTCGGTTTCATTTCCGACCGCATCGGTCGTCGTCCGGTAATTTACCTGGGGCTGATCGTCTTCGCCCTCGGCAGCGTGCTGGCGGCCAATGCCGATTCGATCTGGGGCGTTATCGCCGGACGAATCCTGCAGGGCGCCGGGGCGATTTCCGCCGCCGTCATGGCCTTGCTGTCAGACCTGACCCGCGAGCAGCATCGGACCAAAGCCATGGCCATGATCGGCATGACGATTGGTCTGTCGTTCGCTGTCGCCATGGTTGTAGGACCGTTGCTGACCCGCGCCTTCGGCCTGTCCGGATTATTCCTCGCCACGGGTGGCATGGCGCTGTTCGGTATCGTGATCGTGATGTTCATGGTGCCGCGTTCCACCGGGCCTTTGCAGCATCGCGAGTCCGGTGTCGCGCGCCAGGCGCTGATCCCGACGCTCAAGCATCCGGACCTGCTGCGCCTCGACCTCGGCATTTTTGTGTTGCACGCGATGTTGATGTCGAGCTTCGTTGCCTTGCCTCTGGCGCTGGTCGAAAAAGCCGGCCTGCCTAAAGAACAGCACTGGTGGGTCTACCTCACCGCGCTACTGATCTCCTTCTTCGCCATGATCCCGTTCATTATCTACGGCGAAAAGAAACGCAAAATGAAACGAGTTTTATTGGGCGCGGTGCTGACGCTGATGCTCACTGAGCTATTCTTCTGGCAGTTCGGCGATAGCTTGCGGGCTCTGGTGATCGGGACGGTGGTGTTTTTCACCGCGTTCAATCTGCTGGAAGCTTCATTGCCTTCGCTGATCAGCAAGGTTTCACCAGCAGGCGGCAAGGGCACGGCGATGGGGGTTTATTCCACCAGTCAGTTCCTCGGTTCGGCGCTCGGCGGTATCCTCGGTGGCTGGATGTTCCAGCATGGCGGTCTGTCGGTTGTGTTCCTTGGATGCGCGGGTCTGGCTGCCCTCTGGCTGGCCTTTGCTGTTACCATGCGCGAACCTCCCTACGTGACGAGTCTGCGCTTGCCGCTGTCGCCCGAGGCGATCCGCGAAGCGGGTCTGGTTGAGCGCCTGAAGGCTGTCGTAGGGGTAACAGATGCAGTGATCGTCGCAGACGAAGCGGCGATTTACATCAAATTGGACACCGAACTATTGGATCGCACCACCCTCGAGCGCCTGGTGAACAACCCGCCCGAGGCAGCGTGCGTAGCCTATGGCGAAGGGCAATTTAATTTGTCCAAAATAAAGTGATTAAGGGCAATTAATTTTATCCGTTGATCGTCAAAGGCAATTAATTTTGTCCATGCCTCGTTATATTTCATAATAACGCATGGTTTTTCTTTCGGCTTGATAAAGGCCCTGCCTGAACACTTGTCGATGTCAGTGTGTTGGTGTCGACGCCGATTTGATCCAGTGGGGGGGGCGGTAGAAATCTTGGACTACCTGGAGGTAGTTCATGTATTCATACGAAGACCGCATCAGAGCGGTCAAGCTCTACATCAAACTGGGGAAGCACACCGGGGCAACTATTCGTCAGTTGGGCTACCCGACGAAGAACTCTCTGAAGAGCTGGCATGAAGAGTACGAGCGATGCCTCGACCTGTCGCGTGGCTACGTGATCTTGAAGCCGAAGTACTCACTGGCCCAAAGGGAAAAGGCTGTCGGGTACTATCTCGACCACGGGCGCTGCATCGCCTCCACCATCAAGGCTTTGGGCTACCCGGCACGGGATTCGTTGCGTGCCTGGATTTACAAATTGCACCCCAAACTGCACACGCGCGTCGTTAGTCGATCTGGCGGGCTAGCACGCCCGCCAGCGATGAGGCAGACTGCTGTCATCGCGCTGTGCACGCGACAAGAAAGTGCGAAAGCCGTGGCTCAAAAGCTGGGCGTGTGCAGGCCGACCTTGTACAACTGGAAAAATCAGCTACTCGGCCTAGAGGCATCCGCATCCATGAAACGCCGACAAAAAACTCCATCGTCACCGGAGCGAGAAGAGTTGGAGCGGCAACTTGAATCTCTTCGGCTCGAGGTGCGCCTTCTACAACTTGAGCACGACCTGTTGATGAAGGCGAATGAACTCATAAAAAAAGATATGGGCATCAACGGGCAAGACCTGACCAATCGGGAAAAGACATTGCTGGCTGATGCCCTAGGACAGACATATCCCTTGTCAGAGCTGCTTGAAGCGCTGGGCTTAGCCCGAAGCTCCTATTTCTATCATCGAGCCCGAATGCAGGTCGCGGAAAAATACACCGAAGTGCGTCGTGCCATGGCGGACATTTTCGAGCTCAATCATCGCTGCTATGTCTACCGCCGGATGCGGGCTTCGCTGAGCAGGCAGCGTGTGCGTCTGTCCGAGAAGGTGGTGCTGCGCTTGATGAAGCAGGAATGCCTGGTCGTCGCCAAGCCGAAACGGCGTCGATACGGTTCCTACCTCGGGGAGATCAGTCCCGCGCCGGAAAACCTCGTCAACCGCGACTTCACGGCTGTTGCTCCGAATGAGAAATGGCTCACTGACATTACAGAGTTCCAGATCCCGGCCGGCAAGGTGTACCTGTCCCCCATGATTGACTGCTTCGATGGGCTGGTCATCAGTTGGACAATCGGCACGCGTCCAGACGCCGATCTTGTGAATACGATGCTAGATGCCGCCGTCGAAACGGTGGCCCGCAACAGCAAACGGCCTGTAGTTCACTCCGATCGCGGCGCTCACTACCGCTGGCCCGGCTGGTTATCGCGCATCGCTGATGCAAAGCTGATTCGTTCGATGTCGCGCAAGGGATGCTCCCCTGACAACGCGGCTTGTGAAGGCTTCTTCGGCCGGCTGAAAACGGAACTGTTCTATCCTCGCAACTGGCAGTCAACGAGCATCGAGCAGTTCATTCAGGCCCTGGATTCATACATTCGCTGGTACAACGAGAAACGAATCAAGATTTCTCTCGGAGCTCTCAGTCCTGTTGAGTATCGTGAGAGCCTGGGTCTCGCGGCATAACCAGTCCAAGTTTTTTGCCGCACCCCCGGTGGGTCAGTTTTCAATCAGCGCCAACAGGAAATAGCCGCTGCGAGGTGCTCGCAGCGGCTAAAAAGGCAGAATGAGTGAGCAATCTGAGCGTTTTTGATCGACTCGCCACTTTCAAAATCGGCGGTGGCCGAAGGTACCCCAAAACACATGGCTACTTCAGACCATCCCTAGGGCCCTAGGGCTCGAGGACTAAAGTAAAGGAGTTTTGTCATTGCTGGTGCTTTATACGTTTAGAGGAAAGATTCCTTTCCCTTAACGCTGATATTTAAGTGCAAACTGGAGAAGCGATGCAACGCCTGCGTTAGGCCGCACCACCCCTGTGACATTTCGCAATAGATACAACTATCTCGAAATAGATGCAACCGGAGTGGTCCGCGTGCAAACGACTGAAAATTCAGCAAACCCAGCCGCGACGCGGTTTCCTGACCTCACTGCCAAAGGGATGGTGCCCACCTCATTTAAGTGGACACCACTTCCCGCCTTTTAAAGAGGGTCTTTCATGCAGTGAACGAGCCCCATGAAAGACAGGACACCGTTCCCTCCTTAAGATAAGGGGTAGGCAAACGGGTATGTTTATGACTAATAGCAACGATAAGGGTGGCGAGCTGCTCGGCCAGGAACGCCGACGCCGCTGGAGCAATGCAATGCAATGCAACGCCTGCGTTAGGCCGCACCACCACATTCCACAGCTCTAAGCAGACGGCGAACCTGTTTGGCCCCAATCGCGGTTTCGCAGAGAATAACCGGCGTACCTTCGCCGAGAGCATTGTTAGGTTTCGACATCCATTGCGTTGCTGCTTCTCTGCTCTCGAAAATCTCTTGGGCCAAATGACAGATCGCAGCAATCCGATCTAGTCGTTCTGACGCGACAGAATTGAGGGGCTTTTGGTCACGCCCACGACGTCTAAGCGTAGAAATTGACGTATTGAGTAACCTTTCCAGGCTGTGTTCCTGGAGATCAAAAATTATGCGAACAGCTCGGAAAAGGTGAGCAGAAAACCCCTCTTTGATCTGGAGTAGTCGCTCCGAGTCTTGGAGCGAATTTCGATCAGCGCTGAAATCCCAAAATGCGTTGATCAGAGCTTCACGCGACTCGTTTGTCATCAAATTACGCCCTTGGTGGGACAGCACCGATCATGCTCTGCGAAACTGAGATAGGGACCAAACAAGTTCGCCACGTTAGGCCATTGAGTGGGGAGGTCCAGCCTGATGAGGGTATGGTGAGGCGGACACTCACAGAGGCGAGCTCATGTCTTTCCCGACTGATCGGAAAGACCGACGCGGCGAGCGGTTAGACTTTCGTCTGTTCCGTCACTTCCATAGCTTCATCAACCTGAGTTGGAGTCGTCACAGAACATAGGCTCTACAACCAACCAAGTTCCTAATACCGGCGGTAGCGGTCCGAATTTTTCGTCTAGCCGAGATAACTCGGCCCTCCGATGCTCCTCTAGCTTGCCAGCGAGCCAAATGTCACTGGGCGCGGGGTAGTGGCGCAGAAGCGCCTTCTGCGCGAAGCCGCATCTTCTCTGGCAAAGTTACGTCTCTGACGATATCGCGCAGAAACGCTTCTGTTTGGACAACGCTTCGGGTACGTTCATGGACCATTGTCATGTTCCAAATCGCTCCTTTGGTACCAGTCAGGGGAATTATAAGCGGACAATCCTGAAAGAGAGGCATCGGTGGGTAATTGCACAGACTTGACCACCTATTTTCAATCGCCCTGACCAGCCATTTGCATCGGATTTGACTAGCGCACTTAGCTATCATGACCGGCAGTGAACGGCCAGAGGAGTCATCAGCATTCAGCATCACGCTTCAACTGGCAAAGACTTTGCGAGCATAATGAATCATGCCCGCCAAGACCAAAGTGTGAGTAGCATCATGACCGAATCCCAGCGCTGGATAGTAAAATGCCAAGATCCTGCAGGCGGAAGTGGCGACGTCGTCATTGAGTTGCCGCCGGACCTACTCGCCAGTTTAGGTCTGAACATCGGCGACGTATTGACCATTGAAGTAATCGGCGACGCGATAGTTTTGACGCCGAAGTCGACCGCCTCAGCTACACTCTGCGCGCGCTTTACCTAATATTCAAACGGGCAAATGCGAACAGCACATTTAATTCACGGCGTTGGGCATTCCTTGCAGGCGGCGAAAATCCGCTTTGGGTTGTGGGTTCAACTATGCGCCAGGGCGCCAATCGGCCAAGCATGTTGAAAGAGTCGGTTCTTCCAGCCTGCCGCAACGCACACTTCAAAGCGATGCCCAAACCACGCGGGTGTCAGTAGCCTGTTAGCGCTCACGCCGAATTGCCCTAGGGCGATGACCGACCTCAGCCTGGAGGCCCTGAAAAACGCCATTGAAGAGGCGTTGATGAAAGGCCGATAGCCATTCGATGGATAAGGCGAGCCGTAGGGCATGCGTCAACTAGCGTCCCCACATCGCTCAACACGGCGTGCCCGCGATCAGCGCAGCAGGTTGCCGGGAAACTCCCGCGGCGCTTTCAGTACAAGTTTTCAGAATGCCCAGCTATGATGCGTGCTTTTGTCGCGCGCGATGATGAGCGAGTGCGATGTGATTATTACGCGCGACTGAATACCCATCAATAACAAGGAAAAACAATGCTTAAACTCGAAGAGGTCAGGTTGGCGGTAGTGGGTCTCGGTTACGTGGGCTTGCCGCTGGCGGTTGAGTTTGGCAAAAAAATGCACGTGGTGGGGTTCGACATCAGCCAACGACGCATCGACGCCCTACAATCCGGGCATGACGCTACGCTCGAGGTGTCGGATGAGGAGCTGCGATCGGCCTCAGGCTTAAGCTTTAGCGCTACGTTGGAGGACCTGTCGGCGTGCAACGTGTTTATTGTGACCGTGCCGACGCCTATCGATGAGCACAAGCGCCCAGATTTGACGCCGTTGATTAAGGCCAGTGAATCGATTGGCCGCCTACTCACAAAAGGCAACATTGTTATTTATGAGTCAACCGTCTATCCCGGGGCGACCGAAGAAGACTGCGTGCCGGTGCTCGAACAAGTCTCCGGTCTCACGTTCAATGTTGATTTTTTTGCGGGATACAGCCCGGAGCGGATCAATCCGGGTGATAAGGAGCACCGTGTCACGACGATCAAAAAAGTGACGGCCGGCTCTACACTACAAGTGGCCGACCTCGTCGACGCGCTCTATAACCGCATCATCATCGCCGGCACCCATAAAGCCCCGAGCATCAAGGTGGCCGAGGCGGCTAAAGTGATTGAAAACACCCAGCGCGATTTAAATATCGCGTTGATCAACGAGTTGGCGTTAATTTTCAATAAGATGGGGATCGATACCGAGGCTGTTTTGCAAGCCGCCGGGACGAAATGGAATTTCCTGCCGTTTCGACCCGGCCTGGTCGGTGGGCACTGCATCGGCGTGGATCCGTACTACCTGACGCACAAGGCCCAGTCGATTGGTTATCACCCCGAAATCATTCTGGCCGGTCGCCGTTTGAATGACAGCATGGGCGCTTACGTCGTCTCGCAACTGGTCAAGGCCATGCTCAAGCGCAAGATACACGTGGATGGCGCGCGGGTCTTGGTCATGGGCTTGACGTTCAAAGAAAACTGCCCGGACCTGCGCAACACCAAAGTCATCGATATTGTGAATGAACTCGCCGAGTTCAATATTGTGGTCGATGTGTATGACCCTTGGGTCGATGCCGCTGAAGCCCTGCATGAGTACGCGATTGTGCCGATCATCCAGCCGGACGCGAATGCCTACGACGGCATTGTGCTGGCCGTAGCCCATCAGGAGTTTGTCGCCCTGGGGGCTGAGCAGATTCGCCGCTGGGGGAAAGCGGAGCACGTGCTCTACGACCTCAAGTATTTACTGGGCGCCTCTGAGTCCGATCTGCGACTGTAAGCCTGAGGGGCCTTGCGAGGCCCGCAGTGCGTGCTGCTGATTAAAAAGCACTTATCGAGAATGTCATGACCCCGTTCGAAAAAATCAAAGCTGACCTTCAACAAGAGCCGAAAGCCTGGCTGGTCACCGGCGTCGCCGGATTCATTGGCTCCAACCTCCTGGAAACGCTGCTGCAACTCGATCAGCGCGTGGTGGGGCTAGACAACTTTGCCACCGGGCACCCTCGTAACCTCGACGAAGTGCAAGCCTCGGTGAGTCCTGAGCAATGGGCGCGTTTTGTCCTGATCAAAGGCGACATCCGCAACCTGGACGATTGCAAACAGGCGATGGTGTTCAGGGGGGCGCCTGACAGGCCGGTCGATTACGTGCTGCACCAGGCGGCGCTCGGTTCGGTGCCGCGCTCCATCAATGATCCGATAACCACCAACGCGACCAATATCGACGGCTTTCTGAACATGCTGGTCGCGGCGAAGGACGCGCAGGTCAAGAGCTTCACCTATGCCGCCTCCAGTTCGACCTATGGCGACCATCCGGCGCTGCCGAAGGTGGAGGGGGTCATTGGCAAGCCGTTGTCCCCTTATGCGGTCACCAAATACGTCAACGAGTTGTACGCAGAGGTGTTTTCTACCAACTACGACTTCCACACCATCGGGCTGCGTTACTTCAACGTGTTCGGCCCGCGTCAGGACCCGAAGGGGGCCTATGCCGCCGTGATCCCCAGGTGGATCGCGGCGATGATTGATAACCAAGACGTGATCGTGAACGGAGATGGTGAAACCAGTCGGGATTTTTGCTTCGTCGACAATGCGGTCCAGGCCAACCTGCTGGCGGCATGCGCCCCGCTGCAGGCCAAAAATAATGTCTTCAACGTCGCGGTGGGCGATCGAACCACCTTGAATCAGGTGTTCACCTGCATCCGGGAGGCGTTGTCCCAGGTCGGGGTTCGCTCAACCTCGTGCATGGTCTATCGCGCATTTCGGGCTGGGGATGTTCGGCATTCCCAGGCCAACATTGATAAGGCCAAAGAGCTCCTGGGCTATGCGCCGGCGTTTAAAGTGGGTGCGGGGATGGCGAAGGCGGCCAATTGGTACGTGTCGTTCTTTGCCCGTAGTTAAGCCTGGTGATTAAAGAAATCTGTGCCGTTGCAGTGTTGGCCAACAAACTGTGCATCATTGTCCTATTGTTCAGTCTGGCCCGACTGTTAGGGGTCGAGCTGTACGGAGTCTTTTCCTACCACTATGTGATTATCACGGGGATCGCCACCGTCGCCGGCGAATGCTTGAGCGTGGCCTTGAGTCGCTATGCGGTCTTGCATGCCGAGCAAGTCGACTACCGGACCTCGTTGAGCCTGATGGCCTGGGGCGGCCTCGCTGTCGGAGCCCTCTGTGTCATTGTTTTTTTGGCTTTTCCGGTGCCAGGGTCGCCCGACGAACCCCATTTGGGCACTTTGCTGGTTGGCGCGTTTGTCTTCGGTTTTGCCTGTGTCTGCAACATGACCATTACGGGCCTGATGTTTTCCCTCGCCCCCTCAGGAAAATGGCTGGTGGCGCTGGCGGCTCACGGACTGCTGGGCCTGTCATTGGTCGTGGCGGTGGCCATCGTCGCTGGACGCATCGAAGGCGTGCTGCTCACGTTGGCGTTCTGTACCCTGATCGCGCCCGCCTGCGGCGTCTGGATGATCAAAGTAAGCCAGTTCAGGCGCCATGATGCAGGTGGGCGAACGTTTTTTTCTTTACGCAAGATGCTGGCGTTGCTGATCGACACTGGCGCACCGGCGGTGGCGGGCAGTATGCTGCTGGGGGCACCGGTGCACATGGTGTGTATACTGGTGTTTGCACACTCGAGTGCGAACGTCTCGGAGGTGGGTTATTTTAATCTCTTCTTCCTGTTCTACAGTTGTGTGACCGTGCTGCCCAGCGCACTCGCCTCTTACATCATTGTCCGATTGGCCGGGCGGGGCCATCGGGCGAGCCAATTATATCTACTGTTCGGCGTGGGCATTGCGGTGCTCCTGCCGCTGCTCCTGCTGCTGACGCAGGGCTATTGGCTGTGCTTGCTCGGCGGTAGTATTTGCGGTCAGCGTGATTTGCTTAGCTATGCCGTCCTGGCGGGGGGCGTGGGCCTAGCTGCCACCGTGCTCATTCAAATCCTCCACAGCAAGAATTTAACTCGTATCGTCGTTCTGGGCAGTGGCGTCTACGCCGTGGTGTACCTGTCCTCAACGGTACTTTCGAGTTGGAAAGGCGATATGTTGGCCATTGATCTATTCCGCTCGTTCGTGTGGGCCATGGCGGCCCAGGTCGTGGTGCTGGGAGCCCTAGGGGGACGCAAACTGATGCAGTGAGAGTCAGGTGTCGGGGGCGGGGACACGTGAGTGTCTGTCGAAGGTAATTGGGGTACCCGCGCGGTAGCTTGATTGCCGTTCAACGTTGTTTTGGCGGTTGTCGCGTATGCTCATATTGTTGGTTTCTCTGTGTCTACTGATCCTGCTCACACAGTGTGTTCTCTGCCTGATCGCTAAAAAGTATCTGGTGGCCTTATATACGGTTTGTTATTCGGTGCCTTTCCTCGCTCTGGTAAGTTGCCTGTGGGGCGATACGGTGACGCTCTGGCCGATCGGCAACTATGAGTTCTACCTCGATGACCGGTTGGTATTCAGGTTGTCGCTGGTCTGGTTACTGGGGGTGCTGGGCGGGGCCGCCGCTTATCTCTTCTCGTCATTGGTGCCACCCCGAAACCTGGAGGCACCGCGATCCGCTTTCTTTGCCCCTTTGGATTTCAAGCTGGCCAGTCTGGTCTTCTTCGCCGTGTCGGTACTTTTTATTGTGTTCAGGTATGTCGATGCGCAGGCGATGCTCGGTATGTTCGCCGGCGTCGAGTCCCTGGTGGTTTTTTCTATTATTGCCATCAGCGCACTGGCGTTTGCCTACCCGTCGCGCTGGAGGCTCGGCGTCTCGGCGCTACTGGTCATGGCCTATTGCGGGGCGAATGCCCTGACCGGGGATCGGGACTTTGTGGTGTTGGTGGTGGCGTACATGTTGGGGCTGATGTTTCGTTACAGCCAATGGATCACGCAGAAAACGCTGCTGTTGGTGGGCGCGGTGATCGTGCTGCTCCTGGTCAGTGGAGTCGTCATTTCAATGAATCGCATGGGCGTGGAGCTGACGACGGATAACCTCACCGAGTACCTGCTGTTCAATTCGTGGAACGCCATTATCTTGCCTCTCGTACAGCAACTGACGAACTTCTGGGACGGGGAGCATTTACGTTATGGCCAGACGTACGTTGATATGTTTCTTTCGCTCGCGCCCTCGCCGCTCTATTCCGCCTTGGGTATGGAAAAGCCCATCATGGCGGATAATCCAGCGCTCTGGTATTACATTACCGGGTTGGGCGGTATCCATGTAGCCGGCGTCGCGTTCGAGAATTTTGGATTGTTCGGGGTTTTTCTCAACGGATTTATCAGTGTCTGTTTCCTGCGCTTTATCGATGCGCGTTGCCGCGAAGACGATTTCCTGCGACTGTTTTTATATATGCTATGTGCCGCGTCGGTTATGCATTGGATTTGGTATGGTGAAATATACTTATTGAATTCGCTGGTTTTTTATGCATTGTCGTGCGGGTTGTTTTTCACAATGAAACTAGTTCGGGTTTTAAAGTGAGTCTAAATATTTCTTAAGGCTGAGAAAAATAAGTATGTGCGCCATTGTGGGAGTTGTCGGTGGGGGGCGGGATCAATGCAACGTCGTTGCAGTTGGCAAAATGCTTGAGGCGTTGATCCATCGTGGGCCTGACGATGGCGCCGTGTGGTCAGAAGCTGAAAGCGGTGTTTCGCTGGGCCACCGGCGACTTTCTATTGTGGAGCTGTCGGTTCACGGCAGTCAGCCCATGGTCTCCGATGGCGAGCGCTTCATTCTCGTATTCAATGGTGAAATATATAACTTCAATGAGTTGCGTCAGCAACTCATTGAAGCCGGTTCGACGCACGTTTGGAGGGGCCACTCGGACACGGAAGTGTTGCTGGTGGCAATCGAGGCGTGGGGGGTCCAAAAGACCCTCGAAAACTTGGTGGGCATGTTTGCGTTCGCAGTCTGGGACACGGTGGATAAAACCCTAACACTGGCCCGGGACCGGATGGGCGAAAAACCGCTCTATTATGGGATCGTCGGCGAGCGTTTTGTCTTTTCCTCCGAGTTAAAGGCCATCAAGGCCGCGTTTGGCGCTGAGCTGCGCATCGACCGCAATGCCCTGGCCAAGTTCGTCAGGTATGGCTACGTTCCGGCCCCTGACTCGATCTATGAAGGCATACAGAAGTTAAAGCCGGCGCATTATGTGGCGCTGGAGGTTTTCTCTGTCATCCCGACCCCAGTGGCCTACTGGTCACTGGCACACACCAGTGCATTCCGGGAGGAACTGGCACAGGCCAGTGACACGGAAGTGGTCGATCTTGTAGGGGAAAGACTTTCGACCGCCGTAAAGTCGCAAATGATGGCCGATGTGCCGCTCGGCGCCTTCCTGTCCGGCGGAGTGGACTCCAGCCTGATCGTTTCGTTAATGCAGTCGCACAGTAGCTCAAAGATTAATACCTACACCATCGGCTTTAATGAGCCCGAGTTTGATGAGGCGCCTTACGCCAAGGCGATCGCCGAGCACTTGGGGACTTACCACACGGCGTTTTATCTCGGAGCCGACGAGGCCGTCGCGATCATCCCACAGTTGCCGGACATTTATGACGAACCTTTTGCCGACTCCTCTCAGATCCCTACCATTCTTGTGTCGCGCATGACCAAGCAGCATGTCGGCGTGGCTTTGTCCGGCGACGGCGGTGACGAGCTGTTTGCGGGGTACCCGCGCTATCCCATCACCGCCGGTCTATGGACGCGCATGGAGCAGGTGCCATTGCCTGCACGCAAAATCATGGCGTACTCGCTGCGCGCGCTGTCCGCTAAAGGGTGGGACAGTGTATGTACGCTGTTGCCCGGCACCCTACGGTCCAAAGTGAATGGTCGGCGTATTTACCGGATGTCCGAATTACTGGCGTCGGAAAACCTCGGGCAAATGTACACCGGCTTGATGTCGCAGTGGCAACCTACCGATCCTGTGGTGCTGGGCGCTGACGCTCCAGGTTCTAACACGGTCGCTTGGGAATCGGCGCTGGATGACATTGAGGCCATGCGGCGGTGGGATGTCGCTCAATATTTGCCGGATGACTTGCTGGTTAAAGTGGACCGCGGCGCGATGAGCGCCAGCCTCGAGACCCGCGCGCCCTTGCTGGATCATCGCGTCGCAGAACTGGCGTTTGCCTTGTCTTCGAATCAATTGATCAAGCACGGCGTCGGCAAATGGCCGCTGCGTGAGCTGCTGAAACGCTTTGTGCCGGCGGCCTTCTACGACAGGCCGAAGGCGGGCTTCTCCATTCCGTTGGCGCAATGGTTGCGCGGACCGCTCAGAGCGTGGGCCGAAGACTTGTTGTCCGAGGAGCGCCTCAAGCGAGAAGGTTATTTCGATGGTCAGAAAGTTCGCTTGGCCTGGCTCCAGCATCAGCGCGGCACTTACGATCGAAGCCTTCATTTGTGGAACATCCTCATGTTCCAGTCCTGGCTTGATAAAAACAGTCGCTAATTAATATTGAGCAGCAGATATTTATGAAAATCGTGTTCAATGCGCTCTCGGCCCGTCTGGGCGGCGGCCAAACTTATCTGATGAATCTGTTTCAGTTTGTCCCCGACCGCCAAGACCTGGAGATCGTGGTGTTCGCTCCGGCGTCCCTTAAACTGCCGGATCACCCATACGTTCGCCGGGTCGAGCCCGCCTGGCCGGTCGCCAACCCGCTGGTCAGAGCGCTCTGGGAAAAATGGGTGCTGTCGGGGATTTTGAGGGCCGAGAAGGCCGATGTCCTGTTTTGTCCCGGTGGGGTGGTGAGCACGCGAGCGCCAGCGGGCTGCCAGGTGGCGACGATGTTTCGCAACATGATCCCGTTCGATTTGCGCGTACGCAAAACCATTCCGCTGGGGTTTCAGCGGTTGAGAAATTGGCTGTTGAATCGCATTATGCTAAAAAGCATGGCAAGTGCGGATTTAACCATCTTCATCTCTCACTACGCCCGCGGTGTCATCGAGTCGCTCACCCGGGTCAAGAATGCTGTGACGATCCCCCATGGGGTGGGTGCGGTCTTCCGCACCCATCGTGCCTGCCCCGTGCGTCCCGACTACCTACCGGCGAGCCAGTATATTTTGTACGTGTCGCGCTTTGATGTGTACAAACATCATTATGAAGTCATCATGGCCTACGGGCAGTTGCCTCTGGCACTTCGCGAGCAATTTGTGCTGGTGCTGGTGGGTGAAACCGATCTGCCCGAAGCCGAGCGCGTCAAATCGCTGATTGCCACGTTGGGCCTTGAAACGCAAGTCCTGCTGTTGGGCGCGCGCGCCTATCAGAGCCTTCCGCCGTTGTACCATCACGCCTATCTGAATCTCTTTGCCTCCTCTTGCGAGAATTGTCCCAATATACTGCTCGAGGCGCTGGCCTCGGGCCGACCCATGCTGTGTTCCAATGTCATGCCGATGCCTGAGTTTGGCGCCGATGCGGCCCTCTACTTTTCGCCGTTTGAGCCCGCCGATATTAGCCGTGTCCTGCTTGAGGCCTTAACCCGCCCGGATCTGTTGAAGCGGCTGTCCACAGCGGCCGTTGTGCAGAGTGACAAGTTTGATTGGGAGCACACCGCAAAACACACCTGGCGTGAGTTGTTGGCCTTGGGCGAGCGCCCAAGGACCAGGGGTGAGCGATGAGAATAGTCGTGGTGTCCCAATATTTTTGGCCGGAGTCCTTTATCATCAACGACTTGGTCAACAGTCTGTCCGCGCAAGGGCATACCGTAAAAGTCCTGACCGGAAAACCGAATTACCCGGAAGGGACGGTGTTTCGCGGGTACAAAGCACGAGGGTATCAGGAAGAACACTACGGGGCGTGCGTCAGGGTGTGTCGCGCGCCACTGCGACCACGCGGGGTATCCAGCGGAAAAAACCTGCTGCTCAATTACCTGTCGTTCATTATCAATGGGCTGAGATTTTATCCCGCGGCCGTCAAGGGCCAAGCGTTTGACGCGATTTTTGTCTTCGCCCCCTCGCCGATTACCTCGGTCATCCCCGCCATCTACTTGAAGTGGAAACTCAAGAGTCATCTGACGGTCTGGGTTCAGGACCTGTGGCCAGAAAGCTTGAGTGCCACGGGGTTTATCAAGAATAAAGCCGTCCTCCACGTCGTGGGCTGGCTGGTCAAAGGCATCTACGCCTGTGTCGACACCTTGCTCGTTCAGTCTAGGGCTTTTCACGCCCCTGTGGCACGGTATGCCAATCCGGACAAAGTGGTGTACTACCCCAATTCCTACCCGGATCAAGCCCTCGGTGGCGAACAAACGCAAATCCCGCCCCCTTTACTGGCCGAACTCGATAACCACTTCTGCCTAGTGTTCGCCGGCAACCTAGGGGCCGCGCAGTCGGTGGAGACGCTCGTGGAAGTGGCCGCCAAACTGCGTCATGTGTCCGGAGTGAAAATTGTCTTGGTGGGCAGCGGCAGCATGTCGAGTTGGATCGAACAACAGAAGCATTCCCGTGGCCTGGACAACCTCATCCTGGCCGGTCGCTTCCCGGTCGACGAAATGCCCCACTTTTTCCGCCGCGCCGCCGGCTTATTGGTGTCGTTGAAGCAGGATCAGGCGTTTTCCTACACCATTCCTAGCAAAGTCCAGGCCTACCTGGCCGCCGGCCGACCGATTATCGCGGCCCTGGATGGCGAAGGGGCGCGCGTCATTCAAGAGGCGCAGGCCGGCCTGACTAGTCCGGCGCAGGACGCCCAGGGGATGGCGAACAGCATTGAGCAACTCTTGCGCATGACGGCGGATCAGCGTGAACGGTTGGGGCAGTCGGGGCGGGCGTACTACCTCGAACATTTCGAAATGGAGCGCAAAAGCCGGCACCTGATCGAAATTCTCAGCAGCAGAATCCATGAATTGAAAGGACGGTCGAAATGAAAATTCTTGTGTTAGGTGTCACCGGAATGCTGGGCCACACGGTGTTCAGGCAATTGCATGCTCATCCGCACTACGTAGTGCACGGTACTTTGCGTCACCCTCGTGGCGCGCAGCACTTTCCTGAAGACACGCACGGCACGCTGATCAGTAACGTTGACGTCCTTGACCAAGACTCGTTGGTGTCCGTGCTGGCCCGGGTCAAGCCTGATGTGGTGGTCAACTGCGTCGGGATCATCAAGCAACTGGCCGACGCCAACGACCCGCTCTCGGCTCTGCCTATCAATGCCATGTTGCCGCATCGCTTGGCCAAGCTGTGTGCGCTGTCCAAAACCCGCCTGATACACATCAGTACCGACTGTGTATTTTCCGGCCGTCAAGGCATGTATGTCGAGGAGGACCTTTCCGATGCGCAAGACCTTTACGGCAAGTCGAAATACATTGGTGAACTGCATGTAGAGCCGAACGCCATTACGCTGCGAACCTCCATCATTGGTCACGAACTGGGCCGCCAGTCGTCATTGGTAGACTGGTTTCTCTCCCAGAGTGGTCCGGTCAAAGGTTACGAAAAGGCGATTTTTTCAGGACTGCCGACCGTGGAGTTGGCGCGCGTCATTCACGAATACGTGATTCCGAACCCCACGTTGCATGGGCTTTACCATGTCTCGGTTGCGCCGATTGACAAGCTCTCACTTCTGCAGCTGCTCGCCCAAGTCTATCGAAAAGACATAGACATCGTGGCGGATAGTCAGGTCACGCTAGACCGTTCCTTGAATTCCTCAAAATTTCAGGCAGCGACCGGTTACGTGCCTCCGGCATGGTCCGACTTGGTCAAGTCGATGCACGCGTTGCGCTGATCACTACATTCAAACACCAGTGGAAAGATCGTATGTTTGATAACAAAATTTTGCTGATTACAGGCGGCACAGGGTCGTTTGGCCACACGGTGCTCAAGCGCTTTCTGGATACTGATGTAAAAGAAATTCGCATATTCAGTCGTGATGAAAAAAAACAGGAAGACATGCGTATCGCGCTGTCCAACGACAAGGTGAAGTTCTATATCGGTGACGTGCGCGAGCACGATAGCTTGACTCAGGCCTTGGTCGGCGTGGATTACATTTTCCACGCGGCGGCCTTAAAGCAGGTTCCTTCCTGCGAGTTTTACCCGATGGAGGCCGTACGCACCAACGTCATTGGCACCGAAAACGTCCTGAACGCGGCGATCGCTTGCGGCGTGAAACGTGTGGTCGTACTGAGCACCGATAAGGCGGTGTACCCAATCAATGCCATGGGTATTTCCAAGGCCATGGCCGAGAAGTTGATGGTGGCCAAGTCGCGGATGATTCCCTCCACCGGTCCGGTGCTGTGTGCCACCCGCTATGGCAACGTCATGGCGTCGCGTGGTTCCGTCATCCCGCTCTTCATCAAGCAACTGCAAAGCGGGGAACCGCTGACCGTCACCGACCCCAACATGACGCGTTTCCTGATGTCGCTGGAGGACTCCGTAGACCTGGTCCTGCATGCCTTCGAACACGCCGAACAGGGCGATATTTTCGTGCAGAAAGCCCCGGCATCCACCGTTGACGATCTGGCCCAAGCACTCCGCGAGCTGTTTGCTCGCGACAATGAGGTCAAGGTCATCGGCACCCGTCACGGGGAAAAGCTCTACGAGTCGCTGATTTCTCGTGAAGAAATGGCCAGAGCCGAAGATCGGGGGCGCTACTACCGGATTCCGTCGGACGACCGCGACATGAACTACAGGAAGTTTTTTGTCGAAGGTGAAAAGGAAATTTCCGAGCAGGACGATTACACCTCGCACAACACCGAGCGCCTGGACGTCGAGGGTGTGAAGAAGGTGCTGATGAAGCTCGATTACATTCAGGAGAAGCTGGGTGCTTAAAGTCATGACGCTGGTCGGTACGCGACCTGAACTGATCAAGATGAGCCGTGTCATTGCTGAACTTGATAATCACGTCAATCATGTTCTGGTGCACTCGGGGCAAAACTACGATTTTGAATTGAATCAAGTTTTTTTCGACGAGCTGGGCATTCGCAAACCCGACTACTTCCTGGGCGCTGCTGGCGATACGGCAGCCAAGACCATTGCCGAGGTGATTGCCAAGGCCGACGAAGTTTTTGAGGTCGAACAGCCCGAGGCGCTGTTGCTCTACGGGGACACCAATACCTGCCTCGCGGTGATTGCCGCCAAGCGTCGCAAGATCCCAGTCTTCCACATGGAAGCCGGTAATCGCTGTTTTGACCAGCGTGTTCCGGAAGAACTGAATCGCAAGGTGCTTGATCACCTCAGCGATATCAACATGGTCCTGACCGAGCACGCCCGGCGTTATCTGATCGCCGAGGGGATTCGTCCCGAGACGATCATCAAGACCGGTTCGCACATGGAGGAGGTGCTCGACTATTACAGGCCCCAGATCCTGGCGTCCGATGTCCTTGCGCGCGAAGGCCTGACGCAGGACCAGTACTTTATCGTCAGCGCGCACCGTGAAGAAAACGTCGATACGCCGGAAAACCTTCGCGATTTGCTCACAACATTGCGCGCCTTGGCCGATCGGTATCAGTATCCGATCATCGTTTCCACGCATCCGCGCACTCGCAAGCGTTTGGCGACGATCGGCGAATCGCTGGATCACCCACTGATTCGTTTTGCCAAACCGTTCGGCTTGCTCGACTACATCAAGTTGCAGATGGAGGCGTTCTGTGTCCTCTCCGATAGCGGCACGCTGACTGAAGAAGCGTCTCTTCTGAATTTGCCTGCCATTGCCCTGCGTACTGCGCATGAGCGTCCCGAAGGGATGGATGAAGGCACCTTGATCATGAGCGGCCTGCAAGTGGCGCGTGTCCTCGACGCCGTGCGGGTCGTGACCAGTCAACACGAGCGTGCGCAGCGGATTATCCCGGTGGTGCGCGATTACCAGACGGGTCCCGTCTCTAAACAAGTCGTTCGGGTGGTCCTGAGCTACACCGACTATATCAATCGTACGGTCTGGTCGAAATCCTGAGCGACGTCGAGGTTTGAGCATGCGGGTTTTATTGACCGGAGCCACCGGCTTCGTGGGGCGGGCAGTACTGGAGCGCTTAGCGGCTTCTGAGGGGCTTGAATCGGTGGCGAGCTTGCGCGGGCCGGCGTTGCCTGACTGTCCGCCGAACGTGTCCACCGTTCACGTCAACGGCCTTGATGCCGAAACTGACTGGTCGTCGGCGCTGGATCAGGTGCAGGTGGTGATTCATTGTGCGGCGCGAGCGCACGTCATGCAGGACACCGAAGCGGATCCGCTGGCGGCGTTTCGCAAGGTCAATGTCGAAGGCACCTTAAACCTGGCGCGCCAGGCCGTCCGCCAGGGGGTTCGACGCTTCGTCTTCATCAGTTCTATCAAGGTGAATGGCGAAGGCACGCCGCTCAATCAGCCTTATGCCGCCGACGCGCCCCCGGCGCCGATGGACCCCTACGGCGTTTCCAAAATGGAGGCTGAGCAAGGGTTGCGGCAAATCGCCCGCGACTCGGGGATGGACGTGGTGATCATCCGACCCGTGCTCGTGTACGGTCCGGGCGTACGCGCCAATTTTCTGAACATGATGCGTTGGCTGGATAAGGGCATACCGCTGCCATTGGGCGCCATTCACAATCGGCGCAGTATGGTGGCCCTGGATAATCTGGCCGATTTGATCATGATCTGCATCGATCATCCGGCGGCCGCCAATCAGACCTTTCTCATCAGTGACGGGGTCGATTTGTCGACCACTCAATTATTGGCCCGGATGGGGCAAGCCCTGGGCAAACCGGCCTGGTTGTTGCCGGTGCCAAGCCGGTGGCTCGAATGGGGCGCGCAGCTACTGGGCCAGCAAGCCTTATCACAGCGCTTGTGTGGTTCATTACAAGTCGATATCAGCAAGACTAGGCAGTTGCTGGGCTGGACTCCAGCGCTGAATGTCGATGCGGCAGTGGCCTTGGCGGCTAACCATTACAAGGCCCGGCAGCGATAAGCCGGCTCACGATCGTGGCGGTTCAACGGCAGAATGGGTTTGGCAATTTTTAGGGTACCGAGCTGTGAATACATTATGGGGATTGGCTTTAGTGGTTGTGGTGTCACTGCTGGTCACTGGCGTTCTGCGCCAATATGCCTTGGCTCGCCGCTTGATCGACATCCCCGGCGCGCGCACCTCGCACTCGGTTCCGACCCCGCGCGGAGGAGGCGTCGCCATTGTCCTGAGCTTTCTGATGGCGTTGCCGATGCTGGTCTGGACCGGCACCGTTGCCTGGCCGCTGACCGCAGCCCTGCTGGGGGCCGGTAGCTTGATTGCCCTCATAGGGTTTCTCGATGACCACGGGCATATCAAGGCGCGCTGGCGTTTGCTCGCGCATTTCGCGGGGGCCCTCTGGGCCTTGTTCTGGATCGGCGGGATGGCTCCGTTCGATGTCCTCGGCACCCCCATTCACCTCGGTGGGTTCGGCTACGTCATTGGGGCTTTTTATGTGGTGTGGATGCTCAACCTCTACAACTTCATGGATGGCATTGATGGCCTGGCCAGTGTCGAGGCGCTGTGTGCCTGCGCCGGTGCCTGCCTGGTGTACTGGCTTGGCGGTCATGCCAGCCTGGTAGCAGCACCGCTGGTGCTCGCCATGGCCGTCCTCGGCTTTCTGGTCTGGAACTTTCCACCGGCGAAGATTTTCATGGGGGATTCTGGGAGCGGTTTTCTGGGCATGGTGCTGGCCGTCCTGTCGCTGCATGCCGCTTGGACGGATCCGACATTGCTTTGGGCGTGGCTCATCCTGCTGGGCGTCTTTATTGTGGATGCCACGTTGACCCTGATCCGTCGCCTGTTGCGGGGGGATAAGGTCTATGAAGCGCATCGCAGCCACGCTTATCAGTACGCGTCCCGACGATGGCGCAGCCACCGCACGGTCACCCTCGCTATCGCTGGCCTCAATGTGTTGTGGTTGCTCCCTGTGGCGGTCTTGGTAGTCATGCACCACCTCGATGGCCTGACCGGACTGGTGATGGCCTATATGCCGCTCGTGCTGCTGGCGCTGAAGTGTCATGCCGGCGAATTGGAACTCACGGACATGGACTGAGTCTTGCGAAGGGATGAAAGGGCGAGGTCGACCCGTGACGCTAAGACCTCCGCCGCCGTGGGATCAATGCGACGAGTGTCTCGAGGTGTTTAGTGTGATCATGAATAAGGCGCGTGCAAGGCTGTTAAGTCTGCCCCGACGACATAAGCGCATCCTGCAAGTGCTGGCAGATATTGTGTTGCTCTGGCTGGCCCTGTGGCTGGCGTTTGCGGTGCGTCTGGGGTGGGACGATCGAGTCAATCCCTTCGCTCACCACCTCTGGCTCTTTGCCAGTGCGCCAGCGGTGGCCATCCCTCTATTCATCCGCTTCGGCATGTACCGGGCGGTCATGCGTTATTTTGGCAATGACGCGCTCATTGCCATCTGCAAGGCCGTCACGTTATCGTCGTTGATCTTGGGCGTGCTGGTGTACTGGTACAGTAATCACCAGAATGTTATTCCGCGGTCGATTATTCTGAACTACTGGTGGTTGAGTCTGATCCTGATCGGCGGACTGCGCTTTGCCATGCGCCAGTATTTTCTTGGCGATTGGTTTAGTGCTGCGCAACATGTCCCGTTTGCCAGCCGGGATGATGGCTTGCCAAAAGTCGCCATTTACGGTGCAGGAGCCGCCGGCAATCAGCTGGTCGCGGCGCTGCGGATAGGACGATTCATGAGGCCTGTGGCTTTTATCGACGATGATGGCGCAATTGCCGGCCGGCTTATCGCAGGATTGCAGGTCTACAAGCCCAAACATATCCAGCAGATGCTCGACACCACGGGTGCCCAGGAGATCCTCCTGGCGATCCCCTCCGCCAACCGCGGGCGTCGCCGCGAGATTCTGGGCTTCCTCGAAGGCTTTCCGTTGCATGTGCGCAGTGTCCCGGGTTTCATGGACCTGGCCAGCGGCAGGGTCAAGCTGGACGACATTCAGGAAGTGGACATCGCCGACCTGTTGGGGCGTGATGCGGTCGCGGCTCAGGCCGATTTACTGGCACATTGCATCATGGGACAGTCGGTGCTGGTCACGGGGGCGGGAGGCTCCATCGGTTCCGAGTTGTGCCGTCAGATTCTGGCGCTGCAACCCAAGACGCTCCTGTTGTTCGACCACAGCGAATTCAATCTCTATAGCATCTTGTCCGAGCTGGAGCAGCGCATCGCACGTAAATCCTTGCCGGTTTGCCTGTTGCCCATTCTGGGATCCGTCCGCAATCAGGCCAAGTTACTGGACGTCATGACCACCTGGCAGGTCGACACGGTGTATCACGCAGCCGCCTACAAGCATGTGCCCATGGTCGAACATAACATTGCCGAAGGGGTGCTCAATAATGTGATCGGCACACTCCATGCAGCTCAGGCGGCGCTGCAAGCGGGCGTGGCCAACTTTGTGTTGATCTCGACGGACAAGGCGGTACGTCCCACGAACGTCATGGGCGGAACCAAACGCCTCGCCGAGTTGACACTACAGGCCCTCAGTCGGGAGCGGGCACCGGTCCTGTTTGGTGACCCGAGCAACGTTACCCGGGCCAATAAGACGCGCTTTACCATGGTGCGCTTTGGGAATGTGCTGGGCTCGTCCGGCTCGGTCATTCCGCGCTTTCACCAGCAGATCAGGTCCGGCGGCCCGTTGACGGTTACACACCCCAAGATCACCCGCTACTTCATGACGATTCCCGAAGCCGCACAACTGGTCATTCAGGCGGGATCCATGGGGCAAGGCGGCGACGTGTTCGTGCTGGACATGGGCGAGCCGGTGAAAATCGTCGAGCTGGCCGAGAAGATGATCCATTTGTCCGGTTTGAGCGTGCGTTCAGAAAAAAATTGCCACGGTGACATTGCCATCGAGTTCACCGGGTTGAGACCTGGGGAAAAGCTTTATGAAGAACTGCTGATTGGGGACAACGTCTCGGCCACTCGGCACCCGATGATCATGTGCGCCAACGAAGACCATTTGCCGTGGGATGAGCTGACGAACAAACTGACGGCATTGCTCGGCGCGATTGAGCAGGATGACTATGTCGGTGTTCGCCAATTATTGCGTGAGACCGTAAGTGGCTATGCCCCCGATGGCGAGATCGTCGACTGGATCTATCAGCGGCGTCGCTCGGAGCCCTGAGCTTAACCGCTGTCGCGTAATCGACGGCGCTGCCCCTTTGGCGAGGGGCTGATGTGGAAAAGGGGAAGTGTTACGCTTCTTTTGTCAGTTTCGGGCAGCAACTCGGCTACGGTCTTTCGGCAGATGGGTGGTTATGAAAGTTTTATCGGGGCTGTTGTTACTGAAGGTATTGTTTTTTTCGATTGCGGTTCAAGCGGATCCGACGTCAGCGTTAATAAAAAGTTATGCGGCGTCCAGAAACCTGCCGATTATTGACGCGGTCAGGGAGTTTATCCATCAGAATTCCGATCATGGCGCAGGGCTGTGGAGCCAGACGTACGGGAATAATTACCCCTACGTGCTGGATCATTTATATCGCACGGCCATCGGCGATGTGACGGCGGAGCGTCCAGAACTGCTGTGTGGCCATCGATCCACGGCCATGCAGGCGTTACTGGGCAACCTCGGAATTCGCTCACGCACCATCTACCTGTATTCCAATTATTCGGGTGTCCTGATGGGGCACGTGTTCATCGAGGCCATGAACACGCTGACCGGAACTTGGGAGATCCAGGACCCCGATTACAACGTCGCCTATGAAAACGAAGATGGCCGGCGCCTCGGCATTGCTGAATTGGTCGCGACGACGGACTTCGCCAAGGTGTATCCCGTCAACGCGGTGGACAAGGGCTGGGAGGCCGTTAAAGCTGAGCGCTTGATGATCGGTCAGTTCTTCAATCTGGCGTACAGTCCCACCGAGGCGATGTTTTATTACAATCAACAGGCCTTGGATACAGGGTTGGTGAGTGCCGCCCAAGCGTACATAAAGACCAATCTTGGAGCGGTGAACTACACACCGGCGCAGGTGGGCAACACGCTGGTCAGGCCTCTACTGGTGTTTAAAGGTGGGGTCTATGCGCACGAAATAATGCCGCTGACGCCTTAGCCAAGGCTGACCTTGAAAGGCCAAGGCGTGGCCCGGGGCCTTTCTTGCAGGTCATTCCTTGGAGCTTTGCATGCGTGCCGCCTACATTCAAAACCTCTCCGGATTGAGGGCTTTTGCAGTAGCTGCTACACGTTCGATACGGTGACCTCGCCAACGCCTACGGGCATTTTGCTTTGTTGTTCAAAACGCGGGGGGGGGGGCTGGGGGGATGTGTATTTTCTATCCTTTCCGGCTTTATCCTGTCGTATGTCCACGGCAAGGAGTTCAAATAACCCCTTCGCCTCAGCGGAGCTTTCAAATTCTGGGTGGCCTGGCAGACCCGCTTCTAGCCGGTGCACTGTTTTATGTTGGTGGCCACCGCGTTTATCCGTTTATCCTGCCTATGCACCGGCTTTATGAGTGGCCTCCAGCCGATACCCCCTATACGTTCTACGCCAATCTGTTTTTGGTGCATGCGTTGGGCATCACGTCCGACCCGATGTTCAATCAGCCATCGTGGTCGATCAGCTGCGAGTGGGCCGCCTACCTGCTATTTCCGTTTCTGGCGTACGTCACACGGAGTAAGGGGAAAACTTCCTTCTTGTTGCTCCTCATCGTTTTGGCCCTGTATGCGCCTTACCTTCAGCCGAAGATGCTGCCCAATGATATTTAGACGACTCAATGCATCGTTTATTTTGTTGCAGGGTGCTGCGTCTAGCAAGTGTGCCATGATTTGCCTGACTCCAAACTCTGGACGATCACCACGCTGGTCATTGCGCCACTCCTCGTGCAGATGTTTTGGATCACGAGTATTCAGCATTACTTCGACATGATCTTCCCGCTGGAGCTGAAGTATGAAATTCCAATCATCGTGGTGATCTCGATCCTCTATCATGGAATCGTTGTCGCTCACTGCAGTATTAACAGCCTAGGTGACCCGAGGCCATACAGCAGTTACAGGGATACCTTTTGATTTCAGCACCGGGCCGCTTCATCGCGGGCAGGCGCCGGAAATGGATCAGGAACACAGCCGCAGGGAGCCCGCTTGTAGCATGGGGCTGGAGGTGCATTATTGAACCTTAACCACTCGTCGATGCTACCGGGGGAAATACCCGTAGGCGGGCCATTTTAGATGGTATATTTCAACTGGTGAATTGCTTGCATCATTAAATAACGATTGGAGAGCCATGTGTCAGGGCGACAAGACCAGAATAAAGTGACCGACGAAAGCTACTGGGACGGGGTGTGGTCTCCGACCCAGTCGGTATTGTCTACTTTGAGCGATTCGGATTTTTACTACGGAAAGAATGGCCTTTTCTCCAAGTTGATTCAAGAGCGGCTCGGTTCCATCCAAGGCTCTCGTGTCCTTGAGCTTGGAGGCGGCGGTGAAAACAAACGACTCTTGTCCATGAACAAATGGATGGGCGCCGAGATCACCGCCCTGGATTTCTCCGATGAAGGTCTGAAGGTGGTCAAGGCGCTTTTTGATATCAATCACTGCTCCGGCAATTTCCTCAATGCCGACATCTGCAACTGGACCCCTGCCCCGTATTACGACACTGTCGTGCACTGGGGTGTGCTGGAGCATTTCATTGATCCCCAGCCCATTCTTGAAAAATCCTTTGCAGCGTTGAAAAACAACGGCAGGCTGCTATTTTCTATGCCCAATATGGAAGCGTTCGGCGCGCACCTGTGGAAACGTTGGTGCCCTGAAAACTGGTCTAAACACGTCTTTCACTCGCAAGCACTCATCGAAAAAACATTGCGCGAGATCGGCTTTTCAAAGGTTGTGAGTTTCCATTTTGGCGTGCCGTTTTTGAAAGGGGCTCCGTGGGAAAGGGTTGCCATGGGCCAACGCCCCATCGATCTATTACAGAAAGTCTGCAGTGCGTCGGCTCGAGCCGTGCCGATTTTCCATAAGTATGGCAACAAGTATATATCGATGGAAAGAGGGTTCATGGCTATCAAGTGATGGCTGTGTGAGCTCAATGGATCACCCCTGCATCGTTTGATTGAAGACCTCAAGACCGGACATTTTCCGGTCTTTGGCTGTATGCGCTCGGCATGGCAGCCCCCCGCTCGACGAACAGGGCGCGGGCCGAAGTGGCAACATTATCCCGCACCTAGTGTGCTGTCTCACAAATAAAGTTTCTCATGCCTGTGAGGCCATTGCCTCACGGGCTCGCTGTATCTTGTTCAATATATCTTCTCCTTTGGCGTTCCAGACGTAGCGAGTCGGCTGCGCATTTCGCAGTGCCTGGAACGTGGTGATCGAGCTTTCCAGTTCGCGAACCGAGCTGAAACTGCCGTCACGCAGGTACGCCGTTATATCGCGGAAGAAGCGTTCAACCATGTTCATCCACGAACTGGAGGTCGGGGTGAAATGCATGTGGAAGCGTTTGTGCTTCTCAAGCCACGCCTTCACTTTTGGATGCTTGTGCGTGGCATAGTTGTCGACGATCAAATGCAGCTGAAGATGCTTGGGCGTTTCTCGATTGATCTTCTTGAGAAACTCCAGCCATTCCTGATGCCGGTGTTGGCGCTCGATGGAACTGATCAAGCGTCCCTGAAGGTAATCCAGAGCGGTGAACAAGGTGACGGTGCCATGGCGGACATAATCGTGCGATTGCGTGCGGATATGCCCGATTCCCAAAGGTAGTCCAGGCTGGGTGCGCTCGAGGGCCTGAACCTGGCTTTTCTCATCGCAGCAGAGCACCAGTGCCTTATCCGGCGGATCCAGATACAACCCAATCACGTCCCAGAACTTCTCTTCGAAGCTTGGATCGTTGGACAGTTTGAAGGTGCGTGTCAGGTGCGGTTTTATGTCGTTGGCGGCCCATATACGCTGGACGCTGGCCGGTGAGATGCCAGCCACTCGCGCCATGCTGCGACAACTCCAGCGAGGTTGACCGATACGTGGTTGAACCACTTGCTCAAGGGTCCGTTTCAACGCTTCGGCCGGCAGGGATGGCTTGCGACCTCGTCCGGGCAGACTCACCAGGCCTTGTAGACGCAGCTCTTGAAAACGCTTGCACCAGCGGGTGACTGAAACAACGGAGAGACCGGTCAACTGGGCAATCTCGTTACGAGAACAACCTCGAGCGGCTAGCAAAATCACCCGC
>Ga0302169_10000079_pt1 | contig 31587 bp, 22 predicted proteins | sample I_Fen_N1_3_FD_193493 | JGI IMG/M metagenome (GOLD analysis project Ga0302169, IMG submission 193493) | Peat permafrost microbial communities from Stordalen Mire near Abisko, Sweden - I_Fen_N1_3 | ecosystem: Environmental > Terrestrial > Soil > Wetlands > Permafrost | place: Sweden: Abisko...
GTTTGAACGGCTTGATGATGGCAGTGACTAGCTTCATGAAAACTCTCTCCCGAATTGGTGGACTTGCCCCAGGAAAACAAACCCGACTCAAGTCTAAGCGCAGTGCCTGGCTTTGTAACGCATCGTCGGCCTTGAATGCCCGTCCGACCCCAGCTAACCACCCCGTACGAAACACTTCCCCCGTTTCGCCTGGCGCACTGCATTCGTCACAGCGACTGCATCAGTGCATGGGTTGATAGTCACTAAGCAGAAAGCTTGCCATCTCGCCAAAAACCTCTGAATTCAATCCCTTGGCCAATACCACGAGCCGGCGAGCTCGGTTACCCGGGAACTAACGCACAACAACAGTGCGTTGCCGTCCGTCCGCATGCGCGAAAAGCGTGCGCCGCCCACCCGCCGGAATTGACTATAGACACTGCGTGATACACTGCCCGCCATTGTTTCCAGGACCTTTCCCATGCTCGCGCCCAAAGACTTCCTCGACGCCCTGACGGGCACCGCCTCCCGCCTCTTCAGCGGCGAAACCCCGCTGCCGAAAAGCGAAATCGAAAGCCAGTTCAAGGCGTTGTTGCAGAGCGGCTTCAGCAAGCTCGATCTGGTCAGCCGAGAAGAGTTCGATAGCCAGATGGTCGTGCTCGCACGCACCCGGGCACGGCTGGAGGGTCTTGAGGCGAAGGTGGCGGAGCTGGAAGCGAAGCTGAATCCGCCGGCTGAGTAACACCGCCGATCCCACGGTGAAACCCGATCCACTGTGGGAACCCAATCCATTGTGGGAGCGAGCTTGCTCGCGATAAGGTCGGAACGACCTCCAGCCATTCCGGATTCAGCGCTGATTCAAGGCAGAGTCCTACAACAATCTCATCCGCCGTCCGATAGCGCCGCGAAGCTCCAGTTCCTAAGCTCACCCAATGCTGAATGTTCAGCACTGGGTTTGGCGACCCGGAAGCTTAAGGCGTACTACGACATCCGATGGCGGATTTACTTCCGCCCCATCGAGTCATGGCGGTTGTGCGTGGGAGACCCTCGGGTCTGCCGGGTTCCTTTTGCTCCGGTTCGCCAACCCGCGTACAGCTGCCACCCAATCGTTTGGCGACGATTGACGGCAGCCCCTTTAGCAAAAGGAGTTGTATCAATGAATAGCAATGACGTTTATCTAATTCCCCACGTCTTCACCCGCCACAAACTCAACCTCCACGCCCTCCTCCTGGAAAACCAACCCTGGTTCAGCGCCCGCGACCTCGGCCGACTGCTCCGCCTTTTCCTCGACGAACGCGCCGTTCGAAAACTCGACCCCGACCAACACCAGTCCGCGCAAATCCTCATTCACGGCGTCATCGAAGACACCCTGCTGATCAGCGAATCCGGCGTGTATGCCCTATTGGTCTACCACTACTGCCCCGAATACCGAGCCCTGCCCTCAGGGATGCGCAGCAACCGAGCAGAAACGAACGCCCGATTTTGAGCCTGTTGAAGTGGCCTGAGATGTCATTGAGTTTGCTGCACTGGAATAACCAGCCGTGGATTCGGTTGCAGGATGTTCCGCACATGCTTCCAGAGGGTGAACGGCCACAGCGCGCGGCGAATGCACCGTGGTGGAAGCGAGCCTCCCGAATACTCCTGGCAATCTGAACGAAAAAAACCCCACGTTTGTATCGTGGGGTTCGATCAGGAGCGGAGGATCAGGCACAGTGCGAAAGACGCTCAACCTGATCCCGGATCGCAGCCCCTCGTTCAATCTCGGCTTTACGCAAATCGTAAGTCGATTGCAGGTTCAGCCAAAACTCAGGGGTCGTATCCAGACAAATAGAAAGCCTGAGAGCCATATCAGCACTGACGCCTCGACGCTGAAGCACGATGTCGTTCACCGTGGGGGTCGAAACGCGCAACGCTCTGGCCAGAGCAGCAGCCGTAAGGCTCAGAGGCTCCAGGTATTCCTCTTTGAGGATCTCGCCAGGGTGCACCGGGCGCATACCATTCTTAGTCATTACTCACCTCAGTGATAATCGACGATTTCGACGTTCTCTGGTCCGTTAGGACCCCAAACAAAACAAATTCGCCATTGGGCGTTGATGCGGATGCTGTGTTGGCCTCTTCGATCCCCCTCCAACGCCTCCAGGCGATTACCCGGTGGTGATCGAAGGTCAATCAGAACGGCAGCAGCATCAAGCATCGTCAGCTTTCGTTCCACGACACTCAGAATGGCTGACCACATACGGGTCTTACCGTTGCGAAACAGGTACTCGGTCTCAGAACACTTAAAGCTAACGATCATAATTTAAAGCTTAACGTTATGCATTAACCTTGAGTGTATAACCTGACCTCAAAAATGCAAACGCGCTTTTTTGAGCCCTGGCCTTGTTTTCAAAACTTTAGGAAAAGGACTACGTGCGTCCTTCAGATGGCCTTCGAAATGCAGCCGACTCCTACAAAAACAAGCGGCATTTCTCATTGCTTCCACACCGTGTTCACCTCTTAAGATGAAAAAAAACAGTTCACAAATCGAATGGAGGTCACTGTGAAAATAAAAAGCCGTCAAGAAAAACTGCTGCAGATCGTTGAGTTTCATGCCGAGGCACGTCGATTAGCCGGAAAAGCAATAGTCAATCAAAGCCGTTTTTTTGAGGTGGCTGCGGCTCACGGCAAAGAGCTCGAGCCAAGTGGCTGGCTTGCAGGTGCAAGACTCCGTTTAGGCCCTCCAAAAATAACCGCCTGACTGGCATTTTTTCTCAACGAATTAGCGCACCAACATTCGCAACATCCTGCGAAAATTTCGGTGCATCCGAAGCCAGGCCAAATCACCACCGCCCGACTAACCTTAAAAAAACCGCAGGAAGCGGTGCTCTTCAGCTCAAGGAACGACCATGTCTCTCTCCATCGTCCACAGCCGCGCCCAGATTGGTGTGGATGCGCCCGCCGTTACCGTCGAAGTCCATCTGGCCAATGGTTTACCTTCGCTGACCATGGTCGGTTTGCCCGAAGCGGCCGTGAAGGAAAGCAAAGACCGGGTTCGAAGTGCGATCATCAATTCAGGCCTGCAATTCCCGGCGCGGCGTATCACGCTGAATCTCGCCCCGGCGGATTTGCCGAAGGACGGCGGGCGATTTGATCTGGCGATTGCCTTGGGGATTTTGTCAGCCAGCGTGCAAGTGCCGACATTGACGCTGGATGACATTGAATGCCTGGGGGAGTTGGCGTTGTCAGGCGCGGTACGTGCTGTGAGAGGCGTATTGCCGGCTGCGCTGGCTGCACGCAAGGCCGGACGCTCGCTGATGGTGCCGCGGGCAAATGCCGAGGAGGCCTGCCTGGCGTCGGGGTTGAAGGTGTTTGCCGTGGATCACCTGCTGGAAGCCGTTGCGCACTTCAATGGACATACGCCCGTTGAACCCTACGTTTCCAATGGCTTGCTCTACGCCAGCAAACCCTATCCCGACCTCAATGAAGTGCAAGGGCAACTCTCGGCCAAGCGCGCCTTGCTGATTGCCGCGGCGGGCGCTCATAACCTGTTGTTCAGTGGACCTCCGGGCACGGGCAAAACCCTGCTGGCCAGCCGTTTGCCGGGGCTGTTGCCACCCTTGGCCGAGAACGAAGCACTGGAAGTCGCGGCGATTCAATCGGTCACCAGTTGTGTGCCGTTGAGCCATTGGCCACAGCGGCCATTTCGCCAACCCCACCACTCCGCCTCAGGACCCGCACTTGTAGGTGGAGGTTCGAAACCTCAACCCGGTGAAATCACCCTCGCCCACCATGGCGTGCTGTTTCTCGATGAACTCCCGGAGTTTGATCGCAAGGTATTGGAGGTTCTGAGAGAGCCATTGGAGTCGGGCTGCATCGTAATTTCCCGCGCCAAAGACCGCGTACGATTCCCGGCGCGATTCCAGTTGGTCGCAGCGATGAACCCGTGCCCCTGTGGATATCTTGGCGAACCGAGTGGCAAATGCAGTTGCACGCCGGACATGGTCCAGCGCTATCGCAACAAATTGTCGGGGCCGCTACTGGATCGGATAGACCTGCACCTGACCGTCGCTCGGGAAGCCACGTCGTTGAACCCGGCGCGCAAACCCGGTGACGACACCGCCACCGCCGCAGTGCTGGTTGCCGACGCTCGCGAGCGACAACAAAAACGCCAGGGCTGCGCGAACGCCTTCCTTGATCTCCCGGGCCTGCGCCAACACTGCAAGTTATCCAAAACCGATGAGACCTGGCTGGAAACGGCGTGTGAGCGATTGACCTTGTCACTGCGAGCGGCCCATCGACTGCTCAAGGTCTCACGCACCCTGGCTGACCTTGAGCAGGTCGATAACATCACTCGCGAGCACTTGGCCGAAGCGCTTCAATACCGGCCCACCTCAAACTAGCGGGGACTATTCCTTGCTGAGGTCCACCAACGGCGTAGCCTTCACCTCAGTCTCCCGCCCACCCTGAATATCACTCACCGTCTTCAACGCCTTATCCACAGCCCCTTTATCCGCCAGCAAGCTGTACCTGATCTGAAACTGCCTCTGCTCTTTAACCCCAATCATCGGCACCAAACCCAGTGGTCGCTGATACCGGCGGTTGTAAGAAAAACTCGTCCCCGGCTCCAATCCGGTCACATACCCCTGCCCTTGTGTATCGGTGTTTTTCCACAACGAAAAAACCGGCAACTGCCGGGTATTGAAACCGACCGACACCCCAAGGCTTCCTGCCTTGTTATGCAACACAGTCAACGTGTCACCCTGGGCATCGCCATAAGGCACAACGTTGTAAACGGTCTCGTCATAATCCTTGGTCGGCGCGCGGTAAGTCTGCCAATCCGGCAAATCTCCCTTGGCCTTGTCATTGAACGGCGAAACCTGTTTCACCGGCGCGGCAAAGCGGGCGCCCTGCTCAAGGAATGGGGTGCTGAAATTACTGTGGTACAGCGCCTGATATTCCTTCGGATAGTCACCGTTGTTGATCAGCGTGTCGTTGAGGGCAAACGTGATGCTTCCCGGCTCCGTGACCAGTTCAGTCAGCACCGAGAAGTCGACTTTCTTGAACGCCTGTTCTTTGAGCTCGCCACGCAGACTGATGGTGTAAGGCGGTTTCTCATCGATGTGCAGGGTGACTTTGCTGGCGGAGATGTTGGCGGCGCGGCCATGGAGGGTCAGAAGTTCGCCGTTGTCCATGCCGGGATGGCCGACCCATTCGTAGCCGCAGCGGGCGACCAGTTCGTTGAAACCTTCGAGCCAGCCCAGGCCGCCACGGCCGTTGAGTTCGATGAAGGACGGATTGACCACATCCTTGACCGGCGAATCCCAGCCCATGCGCACAGTCCCGACCGACGCCTGCAGGACGTTCATCCCGCGGGTTGGCACCACTGAGAGTTTCATCGTGCCGTTATCAATGTCGACGATGCTGACGCCCTCTTGCCGCCCGCCGTGCAGGTTTCGGAGGGTCACAGAGAACGGTTTGTCGGTTTTCACACCGAGTTGCTGGCTGGTGATCTGCCAGTTTTGGGCAGCCTTGTCGCTGTCGAGCAGGACGTAGTCCCAAGCCATGGCGTGGGAGGCGGACAGCGCGCCAAAGGCAACGACGATTTTGAGGGGAGTCATGGGAAAGCCTTTCTTGGAGTTGTGCATTTTTATAGCGCTGATGAAACGTTTCAGCAAGCTTAAAAAAGCAGGCCCTCGAGTCTTCCCAAGTCAATTCAAATTGACCTCATGCAACCTCTGCACACTTACGCTAGTCTCATACGGTTTTGGACCTCCGCTAATTGACGGCGACATCATTATGACATTAAGGTCGCCAGCCAATTGCAGGAGCAAGCGCAGACGTTTTTGTCTGTCAATTTTGCGCAACGGAACATAGGGAGTTTGAATGCGCGGGGCACTATTACGCAGCGGTAAGAGCGGGTCATTCATAGCCCTGGGCGAAACAGGTCAGCCGGTCTACCGGGCTGCCTTGCAATTGCGCGAAGCCATTCGCCGCAAAAATCCCGAGTTGGTCGATCATTTGGCCATCCCTCAAAGCGATGAACTCGGTAACCAGATCGACTGGTACAGCGGCCTCGACGGCGATGTGATCCCGTGGAGCAGTGCGACCGAAGAGGAGCGCGCCCCTGCCCGCCGCCAACTTGAAGCGCTGAAAACTGCGCTCGAGGAATTGAGCCAGCGTTTCCTGGTCACTGAATCCGGCGAACCGCAGCAAGGCGACAAAGCCGTGTTCGGCAAGTTGCTCAAGCGCGTGATTCATTTCCCCGACGAGAATTTCGTCTACCTGGTGCAAGGCAAACCGGTGCTGACTTTTTGGGGTTTCGAGCATGCCGGTACCGACAATCGCGATCCTCTGCACAGCCTCTATCAAGTTCCGCCCGCGTTCACGCTGCCACCCGAGGTCGAAGCGCCTGTTGTTGCGCCCGTCGTGCCGGTGGTGACTCGTCCATGGTGGCGTCGCTGGTGGTGGCTGTTGCTGCTGCCGTTCCTGCTGCTGCTTTTGTGGCTGTTGCTCGGCCTGCGCGGTTGCGTGCCGATTCCGATGGTGGCGGTAGACCTGCTGCCTGAGGGCATCGTGCCGGTGGAAAAACAACTGGAAGAGCCGAAACTGCCTGGCAATGTCACGACGTTGAACGGCGTTCCGGTGAATGGCGCTGTCGTGGGATCCACCACGGGAACCGGAACTGGCACCGCCGTGACCGGAACTCATGGCGTGGAAGCGCCGGCGGTCGAAGGTAGCGAAGCTGACGCAGTGCCCGCCGGCGTGACCCAAGACCCCGGCAAAGACGAAGCCAAAGGCGCAACCAAAGACCCGGCCGCCGAATCGCCAACCGCACCACCCGAAAACAAAACCGCGCCGCCGGATATCACATCACCCGAGGCCGAAAAACCCGCCGCCGCAAAACCCGGCCCACCCTTGAGCATTCCACCAGACGCCGCCGACGGTGCCGCCAAGTTCCTCGACGGTCAGTACCGCGCCGGGGCCGGTATTCAGGATCGCAAGACCGGCAAACCGCTGCGTCTGGAGTACCAGCTCAAAGACGGCAAGGGCGAAGTCACCGTACACCAGGCCGACGGCACCAAGTGCAGCGGGCCAGTGAGCGCTACCATGAAGGGAGGCAGCCTGGCCATCGACAGTCAGGGCCAGGCCGTGTGCGCCGATGGCAGCACGTACGACATGCCCAAGGTCAACTGCCGCAAAGGGGCGACCACGGTCGCGGATTGCACCGGCGGTTACGGAAAAGATCAATTCCCCATGTCCATGCGGCACGCGGCCGATAAAACGGAATAACCTGACATGTTGCCTGAAGTCACCCAATTCGAAGACACCGTCACGCTGGTCAGCGACACCGGCATCCAGTTCATGGATTTCGCCCTGCGCCTGGATCCTCGCAAGGAACCGGCAGGTGAATTCGCGCCGATGATCAGCGGACTGATCTGCCGTCTGGCGTACAACCAAGAGAAAGACTTCTTTTTCTACGAGCCCGAACCGGAAAAGATCGAGAAGGCCAAGCCTGCGTTCAGCGTCGACATGAAAAGCAGCCTCGAATTGCTCGACGGCGTCTGGCTGCCGACCCCGTTTTTCCGCTTCATGCCGCCCCATCGCTTCGATGAAGGCCCGACCAACTGGTCGCGCATGCGCCTGGTGAAACTGGCGACACCCGACATCGACGGCAACACCCACCGCCTGACAATGGCGTTCGACAGCCGTGTGATGCCCAAGCGTGACGGTACCGCTTACCTGGCGCCAAACGAAGAAGACATCAGCTCCGGCGTGTCCTTCAAACTGGCGACCAAGGCCAGCGAAACCCGCTGGTTCCTCGCGCAGCCGTGGGTCAACGAGTGGCTGCTGGAAGTGTTCAACGAGGGCAATGCCCACCGTTCGCGCGCAGAGCTGGACACCGATATCCGCGCCAACTATCACTTGGCGCACTACCTCAATTTGCTCAGCCTGTTGAGCACGCCGTCCGCCGCCCAGCAATCGACAGCCCGGGTGAAAGTTGAAATCCCCGAGCTGAAAGTGGTCGCCAACGACAGCAATGGCCTGGTCAAACCGATTCCGGTGGACCTGGTGCTGGACGTCGGCAACTCGCGCACCTGCGGCATCCTGATCGAAAACCACGGCCAGGCCGGCTCCGGGTTGAAGCAGAACTACGTGCTGGAACTGCGTGACCTGATCACCCCCGAACACACCTACAACCTGCCGTTCGAAAGCCGCGTGGAATTCGCCCAGGCGTATTTCGGCAAGGACCACTGCTCGGTCAAGAGCGGCCGGCACGATGCGTTCCAGTGGGCGACAATTGCCCGCGTCGGCAATGAGGCCAGCCGTCTGGCCAGCCGTCGTCGCGGCACCGAAGGCTCCACCGGCCTGTCCAGCCCGAAACGCTACCTGTGGGACGAAAACGCCTACGGCCACGGCTGGCGTTTCAACTGCTCGTACATCAAGACCGACAGCGAGCCGTACGCCACCGCCGCGCCCTTCTCGCACCTGATCAACGAAACCGGCGAGGCGCTTTACAGCCTCGAAGAAGACGATCGCCTGCCGGTGTTCATGCCGCGGTATTCGCGCAGCTCGCTGATGACCTTCATGCTCGCCGAAGTGCTGGCCCAGGCGCTGTCGCAGATCAACAGCCCGGCCCAACGCTCGCGCCAGGGTCACACCCGCGTGCCACGCCAGCTCAACAGCATCACCCTGACCGTGCCGCCGGGCATGCCCCAGGCCGAGCGCAGCATCCTCAACGAACGCATGCTGCAAGCCATCGGCCTGGTGTGGAAAAGCCTTGGCTGGCATGCCGGCGAGGAAGATCCGCATCTGGATCAGGCCGTCAGCCCGCGCACGCCGATCCCGAGCATTCGTGTGGAATGGGACGAAGCCTCCTGCGGCCAGTTGGTGTACCTGTACACCGAGGTCAATGAGAACTTCGCCGGTCACCCGGAAGAGTTTTTCGACACCATCGCCCGGCCAGACAAGACCAACCGCGAACGCATCACCCTGGCGACCATCGACATCGGCGGTGGCACCACCGACCTGGTGATCACCGACTACCGCCTCGACCGCGCCGGCAACACTGGCAGCGGCAGCAACGTGCACATCGTGCCCGAGCAGCGTTTTCGCGATGGCTTCAAGGTGGCCGGCGACGACATCCTGTTGGACGTGATTCAGGACTTCATCCTGCCGAGCTTCGAAAAAGCCTTGCAGAACGCCGGCGTGAAAGCCCCGAATTCACTGATGTCGCGCCTGTGTGGCGACGAATCGGTGAGCGCCCAGGACATGATCTTGCGCCAGCAGTTGAACCTGCAGGTGTTCGTCCCGTTGGGCCTGGCGTTGCTCAAGGCGTACGAGCACTACGATCCGCAGGTCCCGCAAGAAGTCACCCCGCAAAGCTATCGCCAGTTGCTCGGTGACAACGCGATCAGCCAGACCGTGCTCGACTACGTCAACGCTGCGGTGCGACGCGATGTCGGTAGCCAGAGCGGTTTCGACCTGTATGCCGCGCCGATCAGCTTCGACCTGCAAAAGCTCCACGCCGCGTTTCTCAACGACCAGATCAACATCACCAAGATTCTTGGTGCGCTGTGTGAAGTGGTCGCGCATTACCCGTGCGATGTCTTGCTGCTGACCGGCCGCCCTTCGCGCCTGCCCGGCATCCAGGCGTTTATTCGCAAGGTGTTGCCGCTGCCACCGGGACGCATTCTGGCGTTGCAAAACTACCGCACCGGCGGCTGGTATCCGTTCCACAAGAACGGCCGGATCGACGACCCGAAAAGCACCGCGTCGGTCGGCGCGATGCTCTGCCTGTTGTGCGCCAACCACAGCGTGCCGAACTTTTACTTCCGTGCGTCGGCGCTCAAGCCGTATTCGACGGTCAAGAATATCGGCGTGATCGACCTGAACAACGTAATCAAGGATGCCGACGTGCTGTACCGCGACATCCAGTCCGAAGACTACAAAATCAAGCTGCCGGTCATCGGTACGGGCGACACTGCCGACACGCCGCAATTGGAAATGCGCGGCGATCTGCGCCTCGGTTTCCGCCAACTGGCTGCCGATCGCTGGGCCGCCTCGCCGCTGTACACCTTGCGGTTCACCAAGGCCGGCCGGGAGAAGTTTTCCCGGGCGATTGGTGAAAACGGCAGTGCGCCGTTGCTCAAGGTGCGGTTCGAGGTCAAACCGGCGGACAAGTACACCCGCAAGCAGGATCTGGTCAGCGACCGCCTCTCGGTCCGAGACATCGAATCCAACTGCAACAACGTCAACTTCAACCCGCGCAGCGACCTCGAGCTGGAACTCAACACCATGCTCGACGCCGGCCTGAGCGAGACCAAGTACTGGCTCGACAGTGGAAGTGTGAAACGCAAATGAATGACCTGACCCCCGATCAAACTCAGCTCTCTGCCAGTTGGGCCGCTGTTTATGAAGGCGCCGGTCAGGCGCTGGACTGGATTGCCCAGACGCGCGGCAACGCCCCGCGCCTGGACAGTGAAGCCGACAACCTGAACATCCGCCTGCACCGTGCCCGCAACCTGGCTCACAGCCTCGGCCGCGTGGCCTGCACGCCGATGACCATTGGCTTTTTCGGCTTGTCCCAGGCCGGCAAGTCCTACCTGATTTCGGCCCTCGCGGCGGGGCAGAACGGCAAACTGGAAACCGATTTCGGCGGCCAGCGCCTGGACTTTATCAAGCACATCAACCCGGTGGGTGGCGGCAAGGAAGCCACCGGCCTGGTGACGCGCTTCAGCCGTCGGGCGACGGAAAGCCAGGACAATGAGTTTCCGGTAGAGCTCACGCTGTTCAAGGAAATCGAGCTGGCGAAGATTCTCGCCAACTCGTGGTTCAAGGATTTCGACCTTGAGCGCATTTCCTATGAGATCGACGAAGAGCGCATCCAGCGCGTGCTTAAACCGTTTGAAGGCCGCGAAACCGGACCGCTGCAAACCGGCGTCAACGCCGACGACCTGGTGTCGCTGTGGGATTACCTGCGCGACAACTTCCGCAACTCGGTGAAAAAACTTGAGCACCTGTACTGGCCCAAGGCGTTGCAACTGGCGCCACGCCTGAATTTCCAGGAACGGGCCGAGCTGTTTTCGATCCTCTGGGGTGAACAAGGCGAACTGACGCGGGTGTACCAGCAATTGGCTGGCGCCCTGCACACGCTGGGCCTGCCCGAGACCGTGTTCGCACCGTTGAAGGCGTTGGTGAGTTTCGAAAACGACACCTACAGCCAGCGCGACAGCATCATGAACGTCGACATCCTCGAACGCTTCGGCAGCCCGCGGGACTTGCCGATCGAGGTTCGCCCCCTGATTGGCGGACGCCTGCAAAACAGTCAGGGCATCCCGGTCGCGCAACTGGCGGCGTTGACCGCCGAAATGACCTTCCGCCTGATCGAAGCGCCGCTGGATGACATCGTCAATCAGGTCGACCTGCTGGACTTCCCCGGTTATCGCGGGCGCAAGAAACTGCACGAGATCGCCGATTCCAGCGACCCGCAATCCGCCACCAAGGACAACTCCGTTTCGCAGCTGATCCTGCGGGGCAAGGTCGCCTACCTGTTCGAGCGCTACACCGACAACCAGGAAATGAACGCCCTGGTGGTCTGCACCGGTTCGACCAAGCAGAGCGACGTCAACGACGTGGGCCCGGTGCTGACCCGCTGGATCGAAAAGACCCAGGGCGCCGACTCGGCCGCTCGCAGCAAGCGCGACACCGGTCTGATCTGGGCGCTGACCATGCTCGACCTGCGCATCACCAACTCCCTGAGCCTGACGCCGGATCAGTACGACGAGAGCTGGAACGGCATGGTCAAGCTGACCATGCTCGAGCGCTTCGGCAGCCTGAGCTGGATGAGCGACTGGGCCGGCACGCCGTTCCAGAACACCTTCCTGGTGCGCAAACCGCGCATGGACGCGGCGTTTATCGAGCAAGACGCGAGCGGTGCGGAAACCGGTCTGAATGCCATCTATCAGGAACGTGTCGACGCACTGGGCAGCAGCTTCGCCAGTAACGACCTGGTGTGCAAACACATCAAAAACCCGGCCAATGCCTGGGCGCAAATGCTGCGCAATGATGACGGTGGCATCAGCCACTTCAGCAGCAGCTTCACCGGCGTGGCCAACATCGAATTCAAATTGCAACGCATCCGCGAGCAATTGAGCGAATGCCTCGAAGGCCTGACCACTCACGGCCTGAGCACCTGGTACCACGCCGACGCCGATGGTGCCGCTGCCGCCAAGAAGGCCCAGGCGCAGATGATTCTGACCGGACTGGGCCGTCGCCCTGCGGTGCTTGGCGAGCTGATCGATCAACTCGACATGCCGAGCGAAGAAGTGCGCGACCTGTACCTCAGCGGCGTGTACGAAACCGATGACGAGCCGGCCGTTGACGATGAACCGGTCGCCCCGACACCGAGCCAAAGCCTGTACGGCAACGACGCCGGTTTCGATTTCGATTTCGGTGACGACGCGAGCGCTGACACCCCCGTCAGCAACAACAGCAGCAAAAACGGCAGCCCCGCGCCCGAGCTGCAAAGCAACGAACATCGATTTGCCAAAGCCGCCTTCAAGGCCTGGATTGCGCATTTGCGTGAGCTGACCACCCGCCAGAGCCTGCTCAATTTGCTCGGTCTGGAAAAGGCCTTGCTCGAAGCGGTGGTCGACGAACTGATCACTGCCGGTTATCGCCAGGATTTGCCGGGGCAACTGAGCCGCGCGGTTCTCAAGCGTGCACAAAGCGGCGCGCGGCGCGATCAACTGGTCGAACGCCAGGTGTTCGAAGTGCAACGTGTGCTGCGCGATTTCGTGTCCTGGTTCGGCTACCTGCAGAAGCCGGTGAGCGAGCGTCCGAACAGCCGCGCCGGTGCCAAGGCGCCGCTGTTTTCGTTCTATACCGACGTCAGTCCAGGACAAGTGCCCGTGCTGCCGGCACAACCGGCGAATCAGGCGCAGCGCTATCTCGGCGACTGGCTCTCGGGCCTGGCCTACCTTACGCAAGACAATGCCGGCCATGGTGCCGGACGTGAAATCACCCCTGAACAGAACGAACGGCTGGGCCAAGTGCTTAAAGCCTTCGTAGCGAGATAAGCAATGCCAATTCGTGTCGACCTGCTCGCGTTAGAGCCCAATGTGCCTGGCAAGGCCCGCCTTACTGTGAAGAAATGGCAGGGTGGCGAGGAACAGCTGGAGTTTTCCATTCAGCGTAACCAGGACGGTTTTTACCTCCAGGACCACAAGGCCTGGAGCAACAACCCCTTCTGGTTCAAGGTCTCGCGTTTCAGCGTCACGGCCAGCGGCGACGGCCTGGAAGCTCAGGTCGGCCCGGACGTGGTCGACCCGCTGCTGGAAGGTGGCGCTAACTCGCAATTCCAGATCGAACTGCGTGAACAGAGCCACGGCCACACCGACAAAGGCGTGGTTCGCCCAGGCGTTGGCGTGTTGCCGTCCACGGCCGGCGGCCAGACGCGCTCGACCTATGGCGGCGCCGACCTGACCGCGCCGAGCACACCGGAACCCGAAACCCTGGAAATCCCGGAGCTGCCAGAACTGGTCCTGTCCACTGCCGAGCCCGAAGTGGAGCTGGAATCAGTGCCCCACGAGCCCGACTACGCACCACCTCCCCCTCCTGTGAAGAAAAGCAACAAGGGCCTGATCGGCCTGTTGGTTGTCGTGCTGTTGCTGCTGGCCGCGGGTGGCGGATTCTGGTTCTACAAACGCACCCCGGCGCCTGCCCCAGTTGCCGCCAACCCTACTGCCGCACCGGCCGGGGCTGATGCTCAAGCCTGTACCGTGGAGAGCATGAACAGCCTGCCTGAATTGACCTTCGTCCAGACCTGCATCAAGGCGGCGCCTGACAGTGCCAAGTTGCTGGAAATCATCAACCAGGCCAAGGCCGGCAAACACTGCGGCGTCGCCCAACGGCTGTACGCCAACCGTGCCCAGGCCGGTGACGCGCTGATCGCCAACGCTTATGCCCGTGAATACGACCCTAAATACCTGAAGGCCAGCGAGTGCTTCCCGGTCGCGGACAACGCCACCGCCGCCTATTGGTACGAAACCATCCTCACCCAGGACCCGAACAACGCCGAAGCCAAGCAGCGTTTCGAGGAGTTGCAAAAGTGATGCGTTCTCCCCTGAGTCGATTCCTGTTGAGCGGCGCCGCCCTGTTGGCGCTGTGCATCAGCCCGCTGTCCCAAGCCGATGACAAACCGCTGATCCAGGCCGGTAAAAAAACCTTGTTCCAGCGCGTGCTGACCACCCCCGGCTGCAAGATCAGCCCGACAGCGGGCGGTGCCGCCGGTGACGAACAGCCGGTTTTCACGCGCTTTTACGTGTACGAACGCGCCCAAGCGAACAACGCCGAATGGCTGAAAGTCGGCCCCGACAGCTACGGCAAAACCATTGGCTGGTTGCCTGCCGGCTGCACCACCGACTGGAAGATGCAACTGACGCTGGCCTTCACCAACCCGGCCAACCGCGACCGGCTGCTGTTTTTCAAGGATCGCGCCACTGTCGAAGGCATCCTGGATGCACCGGACCCGGTGAGCAAAGTTGCACCGCTGCGAGCCGAACTGAAAAAAGGCCAGCAAGCGCCAGGCGTACTGGCCGAAGAACCTGAATACTTCGTCGACCTGCAAAAGCAGTTCTACCTGCTGCCGGTGCTCAGCGGCGAAGAAGTCATGACCGAAAGCGGTTTCCGCACGCGCCTGCTCAACGTCGCGTCGGTCAGCAAACCGGATGACAAGAATGCCAAGGGCGGAGCAGCCAACAGCGCAGCCGGCGGCAAGGCAGCCGAGGACAAAAACGCCAACCAACTGAAGGAATTCAGCGCAGCGGTGGTGTTTGTCATCGACTCGACGATTTCCATGGACCCGTACATCGACCGCACCCGCGAGGCGATCCGCAAGGTTTATCAGCAGATCGAAGCGCAGCACCTCGGCAAGCAGGTCAAGTTCGGCATGGTCGCTTTCCGCTCCAACACCCAGGCGGTGCCGGGGCTGGAATACACCACCAAGATGTACGCCGACCCTACCAAGGTGAAAGACAGCGCCGACTTTTTTGCCAAGATCGCCGACCTCAAACAGGCCACCGTGTCGAGCAGCAGCTTCGATGAAGACTCGTTTGCCGGCGTCATGGAGAGCATCGACAAGGTCGACTGGAGCCAGTTCGGCGCGCGCTATGTGGTGCTCATCACCGATGCGGGCGCCATCGAAGGCGATGACAAACTGTCGAAGACCGGTTTGAGTGCCGCCCAGGTGCGTATGGAAGCTGCCAACCCGGGCGTGGCGATTTACACCCTGCACTTGAAAACCCCGGCCGGGGCCAAGGACCACGCCAAGGCCGAGGCGCAGTACCGAAACCTGTCGACCTACCCGGGCACCAACACCTCGCTGTACTACCCGGTGAACGCGGGCGATGTGCATGAATTCGGGCGCAAGGTCGACGCACTGGCCACCGCGATCACCACCCAAGTGAAAGCCGCGTACATGGGCGAAGACGCCATCGGCAGCGCGGCGAACGCCAAGCAGGACCCGGCCGAGAAGAAAATGCTCGAGGACGCGGCGCTGATCGGCCATGCCATGCAACTCGCCTATCTCGGCGAGAAGACCAACAGCAAGGCCCCGCCGGTGTTCAAGGCGTGGATCAGTGACCGCGACCTGATCAAGCAAAACATCCCGACCACCGATGTGCGGGTGCTGTTGACCAAGTCACAGCTCAGCGACTTGAGCGACGTGATGAAAAAAATCCTCGATGCCGCCAACGAAGGCCTGATTTCGCCAACGGAAATGTTCGATCGCCTGCGCACAGTGGCGGCGACCATGGGCGCCGATCCCAATCAGCTCAAGCAGAACAGCAACGCCAAACTGGCGGACATGGGCGTGCTCGGCGAATACCTCGAAGACCTGCCCTACCAGAGCGAAGTGCTGAACCTGGATGAAGAGACCTGGAAGAGCTGGGACGGTCTGGCGCAGGAGAAATTCATCCGCACGCTGAACACCAAACTGCGGCATTACCAGCGTTACAACGCTGACGTCGACCGTTGGGTTGCTTTAGCCAAGGACAGCGATGCACGGGACAACGTGTACCCCGTGCCACTCGAAATGATGCCTTAACGAGACGCTGATGCTCGATATCAAGAACCTGCTGGTGCGCCGTGGTGAAGGCGCACAGGCTCATCATGTGCGTCTGCCGAACTTGCAGGTCGGTGCCGGGGAAATCCTCGCCATCACCGGCGAGAGCGGCAGCGGCAAAAGCACCTTGCTCGAAGCCATCGGCCTGTTGCTCGCGCCGGTGGAACTCGAGCGCTTTCGCCTGGGCCCGACGCACGCTCAGGATATCGCCCAATTGCTGGCGACTGACGACCAACCGGCGCTCGCAGCGGTGCGTTCACGGCACTTGGGCTTCATTTTGCAGAGCGGCGGCTTGCTGCCGTTCCTGAGCGTGCGCGACAACATCAGCCTGCCGCGCCGTTTGCTCGGGATGTCGGCGAAGAGCGAGCACATCGACCACGCCGTCGACGTGTTGCGCCTTCAGGGGTTGCTGGATAAACAACCGCAGGCCTTGTCGATCGGCGAACGCCAGCGTGTGGCCTGCGTTCGGGCGATTGCCCATGAACCGCTGCTGCTGTTGGCCGATGAACCGACCGCCGCGCTCGACCCGCTCAGCGCCCGGCGTTTGTTCGAGTTGCTGCTGAGCCTGGTGTCGAGCATGGGTTTAAGTGCGCTCGTGGTGTCCCATGACTGGGCCTTGCTGAAGGATTTCGGCTTGCCGCGACTCGGCGCTATCAGCCGTCAGGGAGAAACACTGTTTGAACCGATGGACTGATCGCTTGCGCCTGCTGGGCTCACTGGCGCTGCAAGACCTCTGGCACGACCGCAAGGTCTCGCTGTGCATCGCCGCGTCCCTGGTGGCGGTGATTGCGCCGCTGTTGCTGTTGTTCGGGCTCAAGCACGGGGTGGTCAGCCAGTTGCAGGACGAACTGCTGCGTGACCCGCGCAACCTTGAAGTGAAGATGCTCAGCAACGGCAACTACGACACGGCCTGGATCGAGCGTTTGCGCCTGCGCCCCGAAACCGGTTTTGCCCTCGGCCAGACCCGCTCGCTCAATACCCAGGCCGACCTGTTGATCGGCATGCAACGCTTTGTCGAAGGTGCGGAAATCATCGCCACCGAGCCGGGCGACCCACAACTGAACCTGGCGTCGCTTACCCCCGTCGGCAATCAAGTGATCCTCAGCGCCAGCGCCGCGCAACGCTTACAGGCCAAGGTTGGCGACAGCGTGCAACTGCGGGCGTTGCGTCGTCTGGACGGTGCCAATGAACGCGGCGAGATGACGCTGACGGTGCTGGCGGTGCTCGACGGCGCCCGGTTCGGGCGTGCGGCCGGATTTGTCGCCCCACCGCTGCTGCTGGATCTGGAGCACTTTCGCGACGGTTATCAGGTCAGTGCGTTTGGCGTGGCCACCGGCAAGCCGCTAGGCAATCTGCAACCGCTGTACGCCCGTGCCCGCGTGTATGCGCGTGACATCGATCAGGTCGCACCGTTGGAGCACTGGCTCAACGAGCAACACATCGAAACCTCGAGCCGGCTGGCCGACATCGACAACGTCAAAGCCATCAACCATGTGCTGGGGCTGATCTTCGGCGTGATCGCCATGGCGGCGCTGATTGGCTGCGTGGCGTCGATGGTCGGCGCGTTCCTGGCCAACATCGACCGCAAGCGTAAAAGCCTCGCGGTCCTGCGCCTGCTGGGGTTCAAGCGTCGGGCCGTCGGCGGTTTTGTGGTCCTGCAAGCGCTGATATTGAGCCTGGCCGGTTACATCGGCGGCCTGGGGTTTTATGCTGTCGGCAGCCATGTGTTCGACTACTTGCTCGGCAGCAGCCAGGCCACCGGCGCTTTCGTGTGCCACATCACCGTCTGGCATGGCGTTGCCGCCCTGCTCCTGACGTTTCTGGTCGCCGCATTGGTGGCCGTGATCGGCGCCCTGCGAGCCATCAACATCCAACCTGCGGAGAGTCTGCGTGAGCTATAAACGTTTTGGCTTGCTGTTGCCCCTGAGCCTCGGCTATTTGCTCGACGCCTCGGCGGCGGGCTGGGAAGAGAAGTTTTACAACCCGATGCCGGACGCCGCCGACGTGGTGCTGCCGATGCCCTGCGAAGGTTCGATGGTGTTTCGCAAGGTGTTCATCCCGGTGGCCGGGCCGCTCGACGACTACCCGATCAACATCGGTCAGGACGGCGCGGAATACGGTTACGTCGAACAGACTCGACCGACGTTCATCGCCGGTAGCTTTACGGGTGGCAAGAACGACAAATCCCGCTATTACCTGATGGCCAAGTACGAGATGAGTCAGCTGCAATACGCCGCGCTGACCGAAGCCACCTGCCCCACCGCCGCCACCAAACTGCGCGTGCCGCAAACGGCCGTGAGCTGGGTGCAAGCCATCGAAGCCGCCGACAAGTACAACCTGTGGCTGCGCAAAAACGCCGCCGACAAGTTGCCCAAGGAAGACGGCGCGCAGGGCTTCTTGCGCCTGCCGACTGAAGTCGAGTGGGAGTTCGCTGCACGCGGTGGGCTGGAAGTCAGCGCCGCTGAATTCCGCGATACGAACTACCCGATGCCGGACGGCATCAATGCCTACGAGTGGTTCGCCGGGGCGCAATCGTCCAACGGCAAAGTGCAGTTGTCCGGCCTGCAAAAGCCCAACCCGCTGGGCCTGCATGACATGCTCGGTAACGTCGACGAAATGATGTTCGAGCCGTTTCGCCTGAACAAACTCGACCGCCAGCACGGTCAGGCCGGCGGTTACGTGGTGCGTGGCGGCAACTACCTGACCGCTCAGGCCGACCTGCGCACCGCGTTGCGCAAGGAAGAGCCGTACTACAACGCCGACGGCCAGGTGAAAAACAAAACCACTGGCCTGCGGCTGGTCATGGTCTCACCGACCCTGACGTCTCGCGAACGCGTCGCCAGCATCGAATCCAGCTGGAAGAAACTCGGCACCGGCAGCAAGGAAACCGAATCCGCCGACAAAGGCACCGTGCAATCGCTGAACAGCCTGGCCTCGGGTGTCGAAGACAAAGCGCTCAAGGAAAAACTCAAGGCCCTGGAGAACCAGTTGCGCGCCAGCAACCAGCAGCAGGAAGAAACCCGCGACCAGGCGATTCGCGCCAGCCTCAATCTGGGCGCATTCTTGTGCACCAAGATGCTCGACGACGGCCAGTACGTGGACTTCCTGCAAAAGAACTACAAGCTCAATTGCGAAAGCGCGGACAAAGACGCGAGCTGCGACATGCGTAAAACCAAGCTCGACGAGCAGAAGGACCGCCTGCACAAGCTCAGCCGATACTACGCCAGCAGCCTGGTGGAATCGGCGACCCTGTACGGCCAGCCACTGCTGGAAACACAGGTCCCGGTGATGGAAGAAATCATCACCCGCAACAAACAGCTGCAAGACCTGAAACCTTACTTGCGCACCCACTGGGCCAATCAGAAAGCGTTCCTGCAAAAACAGAAGATCGACACTGAAGCCTGGCTGAGCAGTTGCAAAGCCGTTACTCAATAACAACATGTCAACACCGTCACCTAGGAGTTTCACCATGTCGCGCAGCCTTTGGACTCGCTTCAAGCTACAGATCGCTTTCGTAATGGCCGGCAGCCTGCTGCTGAGCGGTTGCGCCAACACCGGTAGCTCCATGCTCGGCGGCAGCGACGGGGCCGACCCGCGCCTGACCCAGGGCCAGGATGCAGAGTTCTTCAGCAAGTCCGGCTACCAGGCCTGCGCCATGGGCGCCGGTGTCGGCATCCTCGCTTGCGCGCTGTCCAACAGCAACAACAAAGCCGTGTGCGCCGTCGCCGCCGGTATTACCGCGTGTGGCGTGGCCATGGGCGCGAACTACTATCTGGATCAGCGTCGCAGCGAATACGCCGACACCACCACCCGCCTGGCTAAAATGAACAGCGACGTCGAACAAGACACGCAGAACGTGATCGCCCGTACCGCGACCGCTCAGCAAGTGATCAATGATGATCAGGCGCAAATCGCCCAGATCAAAAAGGACATCGCCAACAAGAAAGTCGACAAGGCCAAGGCTCAGGTGCAAATCGCCGAGATTGATTCGAACATCGCGCGCCTGCGCAAAGACCTCGGCAATATGCGCAACAAAGTCACCGAGTACACCAAAGTGGCAGACGCCGAGCGTGCACAAGGCGCCACCGGTGCCGAGATCAAGCAGGTGGACATGAACATCATGAAACTGAACCAGAAAGTCGCCGCCCTGCAGAAGGAAGTCGACGGTCTGTACAGCCAACGCTCCGCTATCACCTTGGGCTAAGCACATGACGTTACGACAACTGGCGGTCCTCACCGCCGTCCTGGCCTTGAGCGGTTGCGCGACCAAGCCGGGCGAATGCGATGCAACCAATCGCGACAGCAGCATGCTGACCAAGATGAACTGCGACTATTCCGGTGGTTACAGCGATCAGGTCAAGCAGAAGGAACTGGCCCTGAGCGAGTCCCGCCAGCAAAACGCGATGTTCCGTCAGGTGTACGAGAACATTCAGGCCCAGCAGCTAAGCACCAAAACCGACCTGGCCAGCCAGCAGAAAGCCCAGGCGGCGTTGAATCAATCGCTGGGGCAGCTGCTGACCTCGCTCAAGGCCCGGCATGCCAATGAAAGCTCGGTGCAGAAGCAGATTGCCGGCCTGGAGCAGCAGCTCAAGGCTTCGCAAGCGGCGCCAACGACCAAGTCAACGCCTGCGACCCTGGCGGCCAAGCAGCAAGAGCTGAAGGCGTTGCAGAAGAAGGTCAATCAGCTGCAATTCAGCCTCGGCTACGAAGAGTAACTTTTCACCCCGCCGGCCTCCCGAGGGAGGCCGGCACTTTTTTCAGGAATCGTCGTCATGCAGCGGGTCATCAGGGATGCGCAAGCCACACCGGAGGGGATGAGTGCGCTGCAAGGCAAAGTCGCCCTCATTCAGAAACACTTTCCGCCGACCGTCGCCAGCCTGTTTGCCATTCCGCGGATGGGCAGCGGCGACGTGCTGGAATGGTGGACCGAACTGGGTGGCCAACCCACGCCCTATGCCGACCTCAACGAGGACGCGCAACGACGTTTGCTGCAAACCTATGAAGTGCGTCAGACGTCCCTTGGGCAGCTGGCGGACGAACTGCAACGACGCGGTCAACCGACCGAAGCCGAAGACCTGCGCAGCCTGCTCGGCACGCCGGAACTGGACAAGCTCTACAGCCTCAACGGCGAGCCGTTGGTAGTGCGCTGGCACCAGCGACCGCCCAAGCCGATCGTGCCGCCAGTGGTTCCGGTGGTTCCCGTCGTACCACCGTCGCGCCGTGGCTGGTGGATCGCGGCGGCTTTGCTTGCGTTGCTGTTGCTGCTGCTGGCGCTGTGGCTCTGGTGGTTCCTGCACCGTGAGCCGGTGGTCGTGGTGCCACCGGTTGCGCCGGTCGCGCCAGTAGTGACGCCGGTCGAGAAACCGGTAGAGAAACCGGTAGAGCCCGTTCCCGAGCCTGTCGTGGAACCGGAACCTGTTCCAGAACCAGAACCGGTGCCCGAACCAAAACCAGTGCCGCCGCCCAAGCCGGTCCCACCACCAAAACCGGCCGCGCCGCCACCGCCACCCCCACCACCGCCGCCACCTCCAGCCCCGACGCTGGACAACTACGCCTGCCGTAAAAAAGCGCCGGATGCCGTGCCCCCGCAATTTGTGGTGGTACTCGACACCTCGGGTTCGATGGACTTGAACATCAGGTCGGTGAAAGCCGACGAGGACTGGTTCTTCGGCAATGAGATGAACAAGTACCTGGACGTCAACCGCACCCGGCAGATCTTCGCCAAGCCTAGCCGCATGGACGTCGCCAAGGACTCGCTGGCCGGCATGATCAACGGGCTCGATCCGAAGATCGACACGCGCCTGATCACCTTCGCCGGTTGCGAAAGAACACCGGACCAGGGTGTGTTCAGGTTTGGCGACCGTCAGCGGTTGATCAACGGGATTCGCGGCCTGGTGCCCAACGACGGTACACCGCTGGCCGACAGCCTGGCCTACGCGGCGAGCACGGTCGACGGGCGCAATAACGATGCGGTGATCGTGATGTTTGTCGACGGTGAGGACGGCTGCCAGAAAGACGCGTGCGCGGTGTCCCGCCGAATCGCCAGGGAACAACCACGCCTGCGGGTCAACGTGGTGAAAATCGGTGCCGGCGGACCGTCACGCTGCATCGCTGAAAACACCGGTGGCCGGGTTTACAGCAGCACCAATGCGGCTGAACTGGGTAGCCAGCTGAAACAGGCGACCAAGGAAGTGTCGAGCAATGCCAAGTGCGACTAGCCGCTCGGCTCCAATACTGAGGTGAGCCCATCGCGGGCAAGCCACGCTCCCACAGGTTTTGTGTCGTTCACAAGAGAGCGACACAACACATAACCCTGTGGGAGCGGGCTTGCCCGCGATGGCAATTTCAGCAGCGCTCTACAGCACCAAGTCCACCGCGAGCGTCTCCAGCTCTTCAACGGCTTGGGGATAACATCCAAAATTGCGGTGTCCCCATTCGCGAGCAGGCTCGCTCCAACACTGGATTGATCGACACAAACCCTGTGGGAGCGTGGCTTGCCCGCGATGGCTATTTCAGCGGCGCCTCAACGAAACCGGTCAACCTCCTGACGCAAGTCCGCCGCCAGACTTTCCAGCTCCTTGGCTGTCACCGCCAGGTTCGACACCACTTCCCGCTGTTCACTGTTCGCCAACGCAATGCTCTGCAGGTTGCTGCTGAGCAACGTCGCGGTGCTGCTTTGCTCTTGGGTCGCGGTGGTAATCGCCGCAAATTGCTGGCCCGCCGAACGGCTCTGCTCATCGATCCGCGCCAACGCCGAAGCCACATTGGCGTTACGCGACAGGCCTTCCTGCATCAACACATTGCCCTGTTCCATGGTGCTGATGGCGTTGCCGGTTTCTTGCTGGATGCTGCTGATCATCCCGGAAATTTCGTCAGTGGCCTGACGAGTGCGCGACGCCAGGTTACGCACCTCATCAGCCACCACTGCAAAGCCACGGCCCTGCTCACCGGCGCGGGCCGCTTCGATCGCGGCGTTCAGCGCCAACAGGTTGGTCTGTTCGGCAATCGCGGTAATCACACCGACGATGCCGCCGATTTCCTGAGAGCGCTGGCCCAAGGTGTTGATTACCGTCGCAGTGCTGTTCAGCGCACCGGCGATTTGTTCCAGCGAGGCAGAGGCTTCGTCCATCGAGGTACGACCGATCTGGGTTTGCTGGGCGTTTTCCTGGGCCAGGCGCTGAGTGTTGCCCATGTTGTCGGCGATGTTCAGGGACGTAGCGCTGAACTCTTCCACGGCGCCGGCCATGCTGGTGATTTCGCCGGACTGCTGCTCCATCCCTTCATAGGCGCCACCGGACAGGCCGGACAACGCCTGGGCACGGCTGTTGACCTCGGCCGAGGCTTTGCGAATGTGCTCGACCATCGTCGACAGGGCCTGGCTCATCTGGTTGAACGCGCGGGCCAGTTGACCGATCTCGTCGTTGCTCGCCACGCTCAGGCGCACGCTCAAATCACCGGCGCCCAAGGCTTCGGCCTGACGCACCAGATCACCCAGCGGCGCGAGTTTGCTGCGCAGCAACCAGACAGCCGATCCGACTGCAATCAACATCGCCAGCAGACTGCCGATGGCCAATTGAATGCCGACACTCCAGGTCACGGCGCTGATTTCAGCTTTTGGCATGCTCGCCACGACCGACCATGGGCCGCCATCGAACGGCACGGACACGCTGTAGAAGTCCTCGGATTTATCGCTCCAGAACTGGCCTTTGCCCGGCGTCTTCGCCAGTCCGACGATGGCCGGGATGGCCTGATCCAGTGCTTGCACACCTGAAATCGGCACCAGCCATTTGCTTTGCTCATCGAGCAACGCCAAAGACCCGGTCTGGCCGATGCGGAAGCGCTTGAGGTTGGCGAACTGCGCGTTCTGCGCGTCGGTGTAATCGAACCCTACGAACAGCACGGCAATCACCTTGCCGCTGCTGTCGCGCACGGGGGTGTACTGCGTCATGTACGAGCGATCGAACAGCAAGGCGCGACCGACGTAGCTCTGCCCCGCCATCAAGCGTGCATACGCCGGGTGAGCGTGATCGAGCAACGTGCCGATGGCGCGATTGCCGTCCTGTTTGGTCAGGGAGGTGCTGACCCGGATAAAGTCTTCGCCGCTGCGCACAAACAACGTCGCCACGCCGGCGGTCATTTGCTTGAACTCGTCAACTTCCTTGAAGTTGTTGTTCAACACTTCGCTGCCCAGGTGCAAGCCCGGGGTCTGCGTGCCTGCCACGGCCACCGGCTCCTCCGGGTGCACGCTCAGACCGACGCTGAAGCGCTTCTCGAACAGACCGGCCAGACGCTGGGTGCTTTCACGCAAGGTGCCGTGAAAGGTGCTCAACTGATCGGCCAGCAACCGGGCTTCACTGGCCAGGTGCTCTTCGCGGGTGGCGAGGTTGGCAGTGTCCAGCGAACGCAGGGCGAACACGGTACTGCCAGTGATGACAATCGCCAGTATCACGGCAAGCGCAAGACCAAGCTGTGAGGCGATCCGGGCACGGGGTTGAGACATGACAGCTCCTGGCCGAGCGACCTGATCCTGCTTGATCGGGCTGAACACTCAGCAAAATTTTCCAGACAATGGGGAAAAGCGTCGAACCTGCACGAAGGTTCCACCTGCAGATTTTCGGCGGCAAAATTGAATACTTGAGTATTTAACGAGGATATGGCGCAAAGCCTCTACTGCGAGGGCTCTATCGATTCAGCTCAGACGCTGCACAACCGGCAAATCCATGGCCCGCACCTCACCCAGCAGGAAATCACTGAGCCGGCGCAAACGTTCACCTCCGGGACGGGTTTTTGGCCACACCAGGTAGTAATGCTCACCGCTGGCGACTGCCGTCGGCCACGGCAGACTCAGACGGCCCTGCGCGACATCCTCCGCCACCATCAGCAAATCCCCCATGGACACGCCATAGCCGCGAGCGGCGGCAATCATGCCCAGCTCCAGAGTGTCGAACACCTGGCCACCCTTGAGCGAAACCTGATCGGTCAGGCCCATGCGCTCCAGCCAACTGCGCCAGTCACGCCGATCGGGGGTCGGGTGCAGCAGCTCGGTGCTGGCCAGGCGCGCGACGTCCCACGGCTGATCGTTCAGCAAATTCGGCGCGCCGACGGGGATCAGCTCCTCGGGGAACAGCAGCGTGGCCTCCCAGTCCGGCGGGAAATGCCCGCTGCTGAGGATCACGGCGCAATCGAACGGTTCCTGATTGAAGTCCACCGAGTCGATGTCCATCCAGGCGCTGGTCAGTTGCACTTCATTACCCGGTTGCAGGTGCCGAAAACGACTGAGTCGCGCCAGCAACCAGCGCATGGTCAAGGTCGACGGGGCTTTCATGCGCAGGATGTCGTCTTCGGCGCGCAAGGTATTGCAGGCGCGCTCCAGGGCGGTGAAACCGTCACGAATGCCCGGCAGGATCAACCGCGCCGACTCGGTCAGTTGCAAGTTGCGCCCACTGCGGTGAAACAGCCGACAGGCGAAATGCTCTTCGAGTGTACGAATATGCCGGCTCACCGCGCTTTGGGTAATCGACAGTTCTTCAGCCGCGCGGGTGAACGAGCTGTGCCGCGCCGCCGCTTCAAATGCGCGCAAGGCATACAAGGGAGGAAGACGACGTGACATGAGGAAAGCTCCTATAGCGCAATTCGGCTACCGTAGCAGAATCTGTTCAGCATGAGTCTGACTCATGCTACCCATCCTTTTTATCCCTTTGTGTTAACCCCGTGAAGCGCCGAGAATCGACGCTTTCCAGTCCTCTTTGATAATCGAGCGTGATGACCATGAAGCATCCAGCGCGTATTGAACTCTGGGCCATCCTGCGGCTGGCGGGGCCGCTGATTGCCTCGCAGTTGGCGCACATGCTGATGGTCCTCACCGACACTTTGATGATGGCGCGCCTGAGCCCCGAAGCGTTGGCCGGCGGCGGCCTGGGTGCGGCGACTTACTCGTTCGTGTCGATTTTCTGCATCGGCGTCATCGCCGCCGTCGGCACGTTGGTGGCGATTCGTCAGGGCGCGGGTGACATTGTCGGCGCGGCGCGACTGACCCAGGCCGGATTGTGGCTGGCGTGGTTGATGGCGCTGGTGGCCGGGCTGCTGCTGTGGAACCTCAAACCGGTGTTGCTGCTGTTCGGCCAGACCGAAACCAACGTCCACGCCGCCGGGCAGTTTCTGACAATCCTGCCGTTCGCCCTGCCCGGTTACTTGAGCTTCATGGCGTTGCGCGGTTTTACCAGCGCCATTGGCCGGGCGACGCCGGTGATGGTTATCAGCCTCGGCGGCACTGTGGCCAACTTCCTGCTCAACTATGCGTTGATCACCGGCATGTTCGGCCTGCCGAAACTGGGCCTGATGGGCATTGGTCTGGTAACGGCAATTGTCGCTAACTTGATGGCGGTGGCACTTGCCCTGCACATCCGCCGGCATCCGGCGTATGACGCGTATCCGTTGCGCCAGGGTCTGTCGCGGCCAAACCGTCAGTACTTGAAAGAGCTGTGGCGCCTCGGCCTGCCGATTGGCGGTACGTACGCGGTGGAAGTCGGGCTGTTTGCGTTCGCCGCGCTGTGCATGGGCACCATGGGCAGCACGCAACTGGCGGCACACCAGATCGCCCTGCAGATCGTGTCGGTGGCGTTCATGATTCCGGCGGGGCTTTCCTACGCGATCACCATGCGCATCGGTCAGCACTATGGCGCCGGGCAGTTACTGGATGCACGGTTGGCCGGACGGGTCGGCATCGCCTTCGGTGCGGCGTCGATGCTGGGCTTTGCGATGGTCTTCTGGTTCTTGCCGAATCAGTTGATCGGCCTGTTCCTCGACCACAACGACCCGGCGTTCCGCCCAGTGATTGAACTGGCTGTGAGCCTGCTGGCAGTGGCGGCGTGGTTCGAGCTGTTCGACGGCACCCAAACTATCGCCATGGGCTGCATACGCGGGCTCAAGGACGCCAAGACCACGTTTCTGGTCGGGTTGGGTTGCTATTGGCTGATTGGCGCACCGGCCGCGTGGTGGATGGCGTTCCATCTGCACTGGGGGCCGACGGGCGTCTGGTGGGGGTTGGCACTGGGGCTGGCGTGCGCGGCGGTGAGTCTGACGCTGGCGTTTGAATGGAAGATGAAGCGGATGATTCGGCAGGAGCCTCAATCTCAAGGCTTCAAGATCGCTCAGCCTGACTGAGATCCCTGTAGGAACATGGCTTGCCCGCGATAAACGATAACGCGGTGTGCCTGCAAGACCGTGTCGCCTGCATCGCGGGCAAGCCTTGCTCCTACAGGATCCTAGCTAGTTCACGACTTCCAGTATCGGCTGCTGATCGCTGCCGAAAGTCAGGTACTCAACCAGTTCCGCCAACGGCAGCGGCTTGCTGATCAGATACCCCTGCACCTGGTCGCAGCCAAACCCGCGCAACAAATTGAGCTGCTCCACTGTTTCCACCCCTTCCGCGACGACCTCAAGATTGAGGTTGTGCGCCAGGTTGATCATCGCGTGGACCAGTTTGCGGTTCTCTTCACGTTCTTCCATGCCACCGACAAAGCTCTTGTCGACCTTGAGCAAAGCGATCGGCAGGCTGTTGAGGTGCACGAAGGACGAGAACCCGGTGCCAAAGTCATCCAGCGAGAAGCGCACGCCCAGGCGCCCGAGGGCGTCCATGGTTTGCTTGACCAGATCGCTGCGGCGCATCACCGCGGTTTCAGTCAGTTCGAACTCCAGCCATTGCGCTTCGACGCCGCGCTCGGCAATCAGCCGGCTCAGGGTCGACAATAACTGGCTGTCCTGGAACTGCCGGAACGACAGGTTGATCGCCATGTGCAGCGCCGGCAAACCCTGCTCGCGCAAGGCCTGCATGTCCCTCAGCGCCCGGGAAATCACCCAGTAACCGAGTGGCACGATCAAACCGCTTTGCTCGGCCAGCGGCACGAATTCACTCGGCGGCAGGAGGCCGCGCTCGGCATGCCGCCAGCGCACCAATGCTTCGAGGCCGACGATCTGGCCGTCAGCCATGTTCAGGCGCGGCTGGTAATGCAGTTCCAGCTCATCACGGCGCAAGGCCCGGCGCAGCTCGCTTTCAAGGTCGGCCATGCTGCGGGCGTTGCGGTTGATGCGCTCGTTGAATATGTGGAAGGTGCAGCCCTGCGTGCTCTTGGCTTGCTGCATGGCAATGTGCGCGTGCCACATCAGCGGATCGGCGCCGGCCTGGGCCCGGGCGTGGGCGATGCCCAGGCTGGAACCGATCAACAGGCTTTCGCCGTCGACCCAGTAAGGTTCGGCCAGCGCTTCGGTGATGCGCTCGGCCATCCATTCGGCGCGCTGCGGGGCGCGGCGGGTGTCAATCAACAAGGCGAACTCGTCGCTGCCCAGGCGCGCCAGTTGATCGCCGGCCTCAAGCTGGCTTTTCAGCCGCGCGACCACTTGCAGGATCAAACGGTCGCCAGCCTGGTGACCGAGGGCATCGTTGGCGTGACGGAAGTTGTCGAGATCAAGGTGACCGAGGGCCAGGCCACGGCCTTCGTTTTCCGCCAGACGTGCAGCCAGCAGGGTCTGGAAACCCTGGCGGTTGGCGATGCCCGTCAACGGATCTTGCTCCGCCAGGCGTTGCAGAGTGTTTTCCAGCAAGCCGCGCTCGCGCACATGCCGCAGGCAACGACGCAGCATCCCGGCATCGAGCAGGTCGCGCACCAGCCAGTCGCTCACGCCATCGGGCGGCATCAGTGGCTCGTGTTCGAGCAACAGCACCGTCGGCAAGCTGCAACGGCCTGGTAGCGGCTGAAGTGCAGGAACAGTCAACAACACCGCGCTGCGGTTGTCATCGAACAGACTGCTGACCGACTCCCAGCTCGGCGCGCTGATGAGCACGGCCGAGCTCCCCATCGGAGCCAGACACTCGCGCAACAACGCTGCCCACGCTGGCTCTTCGGCCAGTAGCAGCAAACGCAAGGGTTCGACAGGCGTAGACAAGCTAGCTCCCTAGACTCTGCAAAGATGTAGGCGGCAGGCATTATGCCGCGCCGCTAACCAATGACCAAACGTCATCAGTTGTCAAACGTGACTTTGTGTCAGGAATACGAACATTAGCCGCAGATTCACCGCGCATCCTGCTTGAAAGTAACAAAACCGGCAATTAGAGAAAGCGTGTTACGTCACAAGTCGGACAGAGCAGCACAATTCGCTGAGCCTGTTAAAATGCCGGCCCATTTCATAAATGACTCCCTGAATTCCGTATGTCCCGACTCAATCCCCGGCAGCAAGAAGCCGTGAGCTACGTCGGCGGCCCTCTTTTGGTGCTCGCCGGCGCAGGCTCCGGCAAGACCAGTGTGATCACGCGAAAGATCGCGCACCTGATCCAGAATTGCGGCATCCGCGCCCAGTACATCGTCGCCATGACCTTTACCAACAAGGCCGCGCGCGAGATGAAGGAACGGGTCGGCACCCTGCTCAAGGGCGGCGAAGGCCGTGGCCTGACGGTGTGCACCTTCCACAATCTGGGGCTGAACATCATCCGCAAGGAACACGTGCGGCTGGGCTACAAACCGGGCTTCTCGATCTTTGACGAGACTGACGTCAAAGCCTTGATGACCGACATCATGCAGAAGGAATACGCGGGCGACGACGGCGTCGACGAGATCAAGAACATGATCGGCTCGTGGAAAAACGACCTGATCCTGCCCGCCGAAGCCCTGGAAAACGCACGCAATCCCAAGGAACAGACCGCCGCCATCGTCTACACCCACTACCAGCGCACGCTCAAGGCGTTCAACGCGGTGGACTTCGACGACCTGATCCTGCTGCCGGTCAAGCTGTTCCAGGAACACGCCGACATCCTCGAAAAGTGGCAGAACAAAGTCCGCTACCTGCTGGTGGACGAATATCAGGACACCAACGCCAGCCAGTATTTGCTGGTGAAACTGCTGATCGGCACGCGTAACCAGTTCACCGTGGTCGGCGACGATGACCAGTCGATCTACGCCTGGCGCGGTGCGCGTCCGGAAAACCTGATGTTGCTTAAGGATGACTACCCGTCCTTGAAAGTGGTGATGCTGGAGCAGAACTACCGCTCCACCAGCCGCATTCTGCGTTGCGCCAACGTGCTGATCTCGAACAACCCGCACGAATTCGAAAAGCAGCTGTGGAGCGAAATGGGCCACGGCGACGAGATCCGCGTGATCCGCTGCCGCAACGAAGACGCCGAAGCCGAGCGCGTGGCCGTGGAATTGCTGACCCTGCACTTGCGCACGGACCGGCCATACAGTGATTTCGCGATCCTGTACCGCGGTAACTACCAGGCCAAGTTGATCGAGCTGAAGCTGCAACACCACCAGATTCCGTATCGCCTGTCCGGCGGCAACAGCTTTTTCGGGCGTCAGGAAGTGAAAGACCTGATGGCCTACTTCCGCCTGATCGTAAATCCGGATGACGACAACGCCTTCCTGCGGGTGATCAATGTTCCGCGCCGCGAGATCGGCTCGACCACCCTGGAAAAGCTCGGCAACTACGCCACCGAACGCAAAATCTCGATGTACGCCGCCACCGACGAAATCGGCCTGGGCGAGCATCTGGACACGCGCTTCACCGATCGCCTGTCGCGCTTCAAGCGTTTCATGGACAAGGTGCGCGAGCAGTGTTCTGGCGAAGACCCGATCTCGGCGCTGCGCAGCATGGTCATGGACATCGACTACGAGAACTGGCTGCGCACCAACAGCTCCAGTGACAAGGCCGCCGATTACCGCATGGGCAACGTCTGGTTCCTGATCGAGGCGTTGAAAAATACGCTGGAGAAGGACGAAGAAGGCGAGATGACCGTCGAAGACGCCATCGGCAAACTCGTGCTGCGCGACATGCTGGAACGTCAGCAGGAAGAGGAAGACGGCGCCGAAGGTGTGCAGATGATGACGCTGCATGCGTCCAAAGGCCTGGAATTCCCCTACGTGTTCATCATGGGCATGGAAGAGGAAATCCTTCCGCACCGCTCCAGCATCGAAGCCGACACCATCGAAGAAGAACGCCGCCTGGCCTACGTCGGGATTACCCGGGCGCGCCAGACCCTGGCCTTCACCTTCGCCGCCAAGCGCAAGCAGTACGGCGAGATCATCGATTGCGCGCCGAGCCGCTTCCTCGATGAGCTGCCGCCGGACGATCTGGCGTGGGAAGGCAACGACGACACGCCGGTTGAAGTCAAAGCCGTTCGCGGAAATACCGCATTGGCGGATATACGCGCGATGTTAAAGCGCTAGAATTGAGCACTTTTTAATCAAAGCATTTATAACCGAACACTTTTTACAAACTAGGCGCATTTGGCGCCAGTAGAGGAACGCTTCATGGAAGCACTGCACCAGAAAATCCGCGAACAAGGCATCGTGCTTTCCGATCAGGTCCTGAAGGTAGACGCCTTTTTGAACCACCAGATCGACCCGGCCCTGATGAAGCTGATCGGCGACGAATTCGCCGCGCGGTTCAAGGACTCGGGCATCACCAAGATCGTCACCATCGAAGCCTCGGGCATCGCTCCGGCGATCATGACCGGTCTG
>Ga0302169_10000080_pt1 | contig 31493 bp, 21 predicted proteins | sample I_Fen_N1_3_FD_193493 | JGI IMG/M metagenome (GOLD analysis project Ga0302169, IMG submission 193493) | Peat permafrost microbial communities from Stordalen Mire near Abisko, Sweden - I_Fen_N1_3 | ecosystem: Environmental > Terrestrial > Soil > Wetlands > Permafrost | place: Sweden: Abisko...
ATCGCATCGTTGGGCAGGTTGGTCGTCCACTCCAGAGCATTTTCCGCAGAGCGCGCGATATCCGAATCATGGCGTTGACTCAGGCCCAGTAGATTGACGTCCATTTCCACGGCCAGTGCGCGGACGCCAGAGACCCTCTTGACTGCCTCTTCAGCGGCCCACTTTTCAACGAAGCTGTTGACGTGTCCGGCCAACGTCACAACGCCATCCTTGACCTCGACACCGATCTGCTCGGCACTCACCGAAGGTTCCCAGCGCAATTCGGCAAGGATGTCGTCTTTGAGCTGTTTATCCGTTTTCATGAAATTTATCCCGAGTAGTTGAGTGCATGTGCGGCTTCAGTGACAGGGTTGCGCGTCTTGCTCTCCTTGGCGTCATAACGCTGAAACGTGGCTCCGCCTGCGCAACTGCATGAACCTCAAGTTAGGCGCCTGCCCGGTAAATGAGTAGCCTCGGAAACTACCTACATCCATGCAGGCACTACCGCGCAAAAGGCCAACTGCAATGAGCAAATTCACACGCCGTGACGCTTAATCCCTTTATCGCTCCCGCATAGGCCAGGCACCTCAGGAGTAGCTACAGATCAGTGTGATAAATTCATTTTCGACGCTGACGCCAGCAGGCGCCTTGTCATCCAAAACGATCAGTTCACCGCTGTAGTAGGCGAAGTAAACCGAATTTGTCGTTCCACGCTGGCGAGCAAAGCCGCATACGGCGAGATCACGCCCATCGGTATTCACGGCAGTCGCATACAGCTTGTCGAATTGCCATCCGTTACCGTCCAGCCCGGCCAGTGCCTTGGTCCTGGCATCGTGGTCGGCCCTGGCCGTAACCGGAACCTTGATCCGGGGCTGGTCGAGGTGGTCGATCGCATCTGGCGTGGTCACGGTTTTTTCAGTCGGCGTCTGTGCGCAGCCAACAAGACCACAACACGTCAGGACAAGCACAAGGATCATTTTCATGGCGATGCCCTTTCATTGAGTTGGAAAGCGCCCAAGATCAATTGGCGCGGCCGGCCTTTTTGAGCATCAACTGTGCCCGCTGATTGGCATCGTCTGCCGATTTCTTTGCCGCCAGAGCCGCCTGTAATGCCTGATTGGCCTTGACCAGCGATTCGTCGGCATGCACTCGCGCTGCAGTCGCCATGTCTTCGGCGCCGCTCAATCGCGCATCCACTTCTTGCCTGCGATGACTACAACCGGTGGTCATCGCCAGAGCCACGATCAATGACATGCTCAGGGTTAGTTTTCTCATGGTGTCGCTCCTGGGTGGCTGATCAGGCAGGGTTTATTCTGTTAATGCGCAGAGCGAACACTATGCGGTTGTTCGATAAAGATTAAGGCTCGGAAACTACTCATCCTGTGTGCATCCAGAACCGGCACACACTTAGGCATCCATGTCATGCAGCGCCTTGAAGGCCTTGAACAGGACACGAGGATCGGTTGCGCCCTTGTAAACTTTTGGCGGCTTGCGCTTGAGCCCCAGCAGGCTGGAAACCGCCCATTGCGCTGTCCGTATGGAGTACTCGACGGTGAAGACCACGTCGTTTGGCAGTTCGCAATACTGCCCGATGAACGCCAGGTTTTTGTAACCCGCAGGCACGACCTGAGGTCGGTCGCCCTCCTCTCGCGGCATGAACTGACTGGTAATGAACGGCATCATGCAGGGAATGCAAATGGCGTTCTTCAGGATGGCCTGACTATCAGAGTCAAACTGCAAATGCCCGAGCACCTCGGTCATGATCTCGCGCCCGATGACATCGCCGTCGCGGATCATGAAAGCTGCTGCCGCCATCGCCGCAATTCCCCCGCCCACGAGATAGAAGCGTGCATCCGCCTCGTCCGGTGTGTTTGTTTCCCAGCCATATGTATCGGTCATGGACCATTCTCTGGGTGCTGAGTCGTGAAATAGTCCCAACGCACAGGTGCGCCAGCCTCGAACTCAGGATATGGGGGATCACAGGGATGACGACAGGCTCGGAAACTACCTACAAGGACCTTTGTCGGTGAGGCTGCCAGCAAAGACCGTTGGTCGCAGACTCGGTGGCTGAACCGCTGGGTAATGGATTGCCCAGGCAGTAAGGGGTGTAGGATCCAAAGATGTGTTCCTTCGGAATGCTTTGCAGCGGAACGTCACAATGCCTGTTCGCCTTCCACTCGACGCTGGAACGGCCACGCCCAAGGAGATTACCCCATCCCCTTCAGCCGATGCTGCAACGCTGAGTGCAAAAATCCCATCGACGCCTGACAACATCCCCCAATCGTTGGATCAGTTGCGCTCGCTTAATCACGAACTGAGCGAAATGAATGATCAGCTTCGTGCCTCGCTCGAACAGCAACGGGCCGCGTCATTGGACTGCCTGAATGTCTTGCACAGCCTCAACATCGCAACGATCTTGCTGGATGCCAATCTGAATATTCGCCTGTTTACACCGGCCAGCCAGGCATTGTTCAGCATGCTCGCCGCGGACATTGGACGGCCCATGGCCGATCTGTGCCCGATGGCTACCGATACCAACCTGCTGGAAGATGCCAGAACGGTCATGCGCGACATCACGCCGCTGGAGCGAGAAGTCCAATCACGCACTGGGCTGAGTTTTACCCGTCGGATTTCGCCCTATAACCAACACGATGATTTCGTTGAAGGGGTGGTCATCACCTTTACCGATATCAGCGACAAAAAGCAGGTCACCCAAGCACTTGAAAACGCTACACAGAAAGCGGAACTCGCTACCGCAAATCGGACACGTTTTCTTGCCTGTGCCAGTCATGATCTGCGGCAGCCTTTACAAACACTCAAGTTGTTGCAAGGCATACTGCTGGGCATTCTGCAAGAAGAGCAAGCGCGCAAACTGACGGTCAGGATTGGCGAAACCGTAGGCGCCATGTCCGGAATGTTAAATGCTCTTCTGGATATCAACCACATTGAAACCGGAGCAATTCAGGCAAATCCCGTCAGCTTTCGAATGAGTGACCTGCTGGATCGACTCGCTGACGAGTTCAGTTATAAAGCGGGTGCTAAAGGCTTGAAACTGAGGGTAGTACCCTGTCATCTCTCAGTGGAAAGTGATCCGCGTCTACTGGAACAGATATTGCGTAATTTGCTTTCCAATGCGCTCAAGTACACCCATGAAGGCCGAATACTTTTGGGCTGCCGCCGCCATGGTGCGTGGCTCAGCATTGAAGTCTGGGACACCGGCATAGGCATGGAGCCTTCGGGGCCGGGATCATTCATCGAAGATCACGAGCCAATCGATAGTTGCGGCCTGAGCACTGGTGCAGGCTTACTTATTGTCAAGCGTTTGTGCGCCGTGTTGGGGCACCGATTACGTGCGCAATTGAATTTCGCAAAGGGCTCGGCATTTTCTATCGATGTCGCCTTGTCACGAGAAAGCGCTGCCATGGCGAACGCGCCGCAAGAAACCGATCGACAAGGACAAGGACGCGCATCGGACAATGAAATGATCCTGATTGTCGAGGATGATCTGGAATTGCTCGAATTACTGGGAGCCCTGCTCAAATCCGAAGGTTATCAAGTAGCAATGGCAATCGACGCGGTTACTGCACTCGAGAGCGTCACACATGGTGGCGTGCAACCCGACCTGATACTGGCAGACTTCAATCTGCCTGGTTCGATCAATGGTTTACAAATAATCACTCAGTTACGCAAAACACTGCATCGCAGCATTCCCGCCATTATTCTGACCGGTGATATATCACGACAAACCTCCCGTGACGTGGCGTTTGAACACTGCACTCAGCTCAACAAACCGGCGAAGCTCAAAGAGGTTATATTCGTCATTACTTCCCTGCTAGCACAGCAACGCCTGGCGATTGCCGACGATGAACAACTCGACAACACCGAATCCCGTGATACAAGGAGATCGATCATTTTCGTAGTGGATCACGACGATCTTTTTCGCGATACGATCCGAGGCGTACTTGAATCCAGCGATTATCTAGTCCGGGACTATGCGTCGAGCGAGGCTTTTCTGAAGGAATACGCTCCCGGCCTCCGTGCATGTTTGCTGGTGGATGTTCATCCGCCAAGAATGCTAGGCCTTGAACTCCTGCATCAGTTGAGACGCAACGGCGATGACCTGCCAGCCGTAATGATCAGCGGTAGCAGCGAAGTTTCGATCGCCGTAGATGCAATGAAGGCTGGAGCCTCGGACTTTATTGAAAAGCCATTTGGACGAAGTGAGGTACTGCAAAGTGTAGCGCGAGCCTTGGAGCACTCACTTGACGCGAATAAAAAACTGGCCTGGGCTCAGGAAGCCACTCATTGCATTGGTAGCTTGACTCTCCGGCAGCGACAAATCATGGACATGGTACTTGCGGGACATCCAAGCAAAAACATTGCCGTAGAACTCGGAATCAGCCAGCGCACTGTTGAAAATCACCGAGCCTCAATCATGATCCGCACTCATTCCAAATCCATTCCCGCACTGGCTCGTATTGCACTGGCAGCCAATTCTCAAAATTCTGCGTAGTCGCCTCTGGCGTGAGCACGTTGTTTAAAAAATAAATTTCCGTTGAATCGATTCCCTGCGAGCCCAGATGAGGGCACCCACATAACTTCGTGGAGCCTGCAATCGGCCCACATCCCAAAAAATGTCCGTCACCATTTTGTGAAAAATCTTCACCCTTTGAAACATGGGGATCCGATTTTCTACACCCTATTAAACTTGAGCAGAGTGTTAACGCGTAAATCGATTGAACTATGTCCGGTCACCCAACGAGCTTCGTGCATTCGTTGATTGTGGGCGCCCAAAAAACGCTGGCTGTGTGCGCCATCGAACAGACAAACAACCCTTCGAGTCTCCACACTCAAAGCTGAAAAGCCACGTCCACCAAAGCGCTGCTCGGCGCCGGCGCAACGTGTAGGCGCACCTCTAAAACTGCGCACAATGGTATTGATGCGTGTCAGGCTCAGGAGCTTATGAATAGCATATGGATACGCATACAAAAGGTGTTTTCCCGCTCGCCCGGCTTTGGCCGAATCGGTCAGTTTTCCCAACCCCGATTCGAGTACGAGCCGATATTGCGCTCGGAGCTTTTCAGCGCCGATCAGATGGCCAATCACGGTATCGCCCTGGCCGGGCAGCATCGCCTGACCGCTCTGTCCGCACGGGATTCAATGCTGAGCAGGCTCGATGACAACGAGCAACTGCTCAAACGCAGCTGCACGGCGCTGGCTACCGCGCAAAAGTCCAGTCGACGGGTGACACCGGCAGCAGAATGGCTGCTGGACAATTACTTTCTGGTCGAAGACCACATTCGCACTGCCAGAACGCACTTGCCCAAAGGCTATAGCCGCGAGTTGCCTCGCTTGATCAACGGCCCGTCTGCCGGACTGCCTCGGGTCTACGACATTGCTCTGGAGACCATCTCTCATGGGGACGGTCGAGTCGATGAGCAAAGTCTGAGTCGCTTCATTTTTTCCTATCAGACAGTGATGCCACTGGCGCTGGGGGAACTGTGGGCGATACCGATCATGCTGCGTCTGGCGCTGATCGAAAACCTGCGGCGAGTGGCCTCGCGGGTCATGGCTAATGCCGATGATCGCAATCTGGCCGATGACTGGGCCGAGCGTCTGATCGAAACCGCAGAACGAGATAACAAAAGCGTGGTGCTGACCGTTGCCGATATGGCCCGGTCCGCACCGCCGATGACCGCCGCCTTTGTCGCCGAATTCACCCGCTGCCTGCAGGGCCAAAGCTCAGCTTTGGCCCTGGCGCTGAACTGGATCGAGCAATTGCTCGGTGAAACAGGCTCCAGCATTGAACGCCAGGTGCAACTCGATGCGCAACAGCAGGCAGCGGATCAGGTATCCATCGGCAATAGCATCGGCAGCCTACGCCTCTTGTCAGCCACTGACTGGCGCGAGTTCGTCGAATCGATGAGTCATGTCGATCAGATTCTCGGTGAAGATCCGGCGGCCATTTACCGGTTGATGGATTTCAGTACCCGTGACAGCTACCGACATGTCATTGAGCGCCTTGCCCGGAGCAGCCCCCAACACTCGGAAATCCAGGTCGCCCGCGCCGCGATCAATCTCGCCACAGCCGCAACTGCCTCGGTTTCCTGCCAATTGCTGGCCCATCACGTCGGGTATTACCTGATCAGTGCAGGACTGCCGACGCTGGAGCAACGACTTAACGCTCGGGTGCCGATTCATGTGCGCTGGAATCGGTTGTTGCAGCAGTCGCCACTGATTTTTTATCTGGCGCCTGTGGCTTTTCTGACGCTCATCTTCGCCTGGCCTCTACTGGCCTCTGCTCGGCGCGACGGGATGCCTGATGCGGCGCTACTGGTGCTGGCCATTCCTTGCTTGATCATGACCAGCCGACTGGCGATCAGTCTGATCAACTGGTTGGTGACTTTCAGTCTGTTGCCGGCGGTTCTGCCAAAAATGGACTATGCCAACGGTATTCCCGATGACGCGCGAAGCCTGGTGGTGATCCCGACGCTGATCGCCAGCCAGGCAGATGTGGACGAACTGGTGGAAGGCCTTGAAGTACGTTTTCTCGCCAACCGCGACAGCAACTTGTATTTCGCCTTGCTCAGCGATTTTATGGATGCTGCTGAAGAGTCTCAGCCGCAAGACACCGAATTGCTCAATCAGGCCTCTCGCGCAATCACCCTGCTCAACGAAAAATACGCGGACGGATCCAGCGCCCGGTTCTTTCTGCTGCATCGCCCGCGTCTCTGGAATCCGAACGAACAAGTGTGGATGGGCCACGAGCGCAAACGCGGCAAGCTGATTGAACTTAACGCACTGTTGCGCGGCAATGGACAGGAGCGTTTCGAGGCCATCGTCGGCGATATCACGCCGCTGCGCGGGGTACGTTACGTAATCACTCTCGACACTGACACCCTGCTGCCGCGCGATGTCGCTCGCCAATGCGTGGCGGCCATGATGCACCCGCTGAATCGACCGTTGTTCGACAGTGCGGGCGAGCAGATCATTTCCGGCTACGCGGTGTTGCAACCGCGAGTCGGCATCAGCCTGACCAGCGCCACGCGCTCGATCTACGCCAGGTTGTTTGGCAGCGATGCAGGCGTCGATCCATACACTCGGGTAGTGTCGGACGTTTATCAGGACCTGTTCCAGCAAGGCTCGTTCATCGGCAAGGGCATCTACGACGTGGACGCATTCACCTCTGCCCTGGAAGGTTGCCTGCCGGATAATCAGATTCTCAGCCATGACCTGATCGAAGGCTGTTATGCACGGTCCGGCCTGCTCAGCGATGTGCAAGTCTATGAGCAATACCCCTCGCGCTACGGTGCCGATGTCAAACGACGGCATCGCTGGATTCGTGGCGACTGGCAATTGCTGCCGTGGATACTGCCCTGGACGCGAAACGCCGACGGCGAGTGGGTGCGCAACAGGCTGAGTGTCATGGCACGCTGGAAGATACTGGACAATCTGCGACGCAGTCTGGAACCCCTGGCGCTGGTGCTGATGTTTACATGGGGTTGGTTTGCCAGCAGTCAGTCGATGAACTGGACCCTCACGGTCATTGGGTTGCTGGTGATTCAACCATTGCTCCGAGCCGTGACCGATCTGATGCAAGGCCCCGCTGATGTGCCTTATGGCCAATACCTCAGGGCAATGCTGGGTGATCTGGGGCAGGACCTGGCTCGGGCTTTTCTGGCGCTCGCCTGGCTGCCCTTCGAGATGTTCTACAGCGCGGATGCGGTCCTGCGCTCGCTCTGGCGAATCGGTTTCAGTAGACGCCTGCTGTTGCAGTGGCAGCCCTCGCGCGAAGTGGAGCGCACCACCGCTAACCGACTGTCTAGCCTCTATCGCCAGATGTGGATCTCGCCAGTGTCGGCTCTGGTCTCACTGGCCCTGCTGGCACACAGTCCGCAAACGCTGGCCATCGCCAGTCCGCTGCTGTTGTCGTGGCTGGTTGGCCCCTGGATCGCCTGGCGGCTCAGTTCGGTGCCCAAGCAGTCCATGTTCGCACCGTCGGCGGAGCAATTACGCTTCCTGCGGTTACTAGCGCGCAAGACCTGGGCGTTCTTCGATCAATATGTCGGGCCTGAAGACCACTGGCTGCCACCGGACAACGTGCAGGAAGAACCCAGGTCCGCCATTGCCCATCGTACCTCGCCGACCAACATGGGCATGTCCTTGCTCGCCCACCTGGCCGCTCACGATTTCGGTTATTTGAGCACCGAGCGGCTGCTGTCCCGGCTTGCGGCCTCGCTGGACAGCATGGAAGGACTGGAGCGTTATCGGCAGCACTTCTACAACTGGTACGACACGCAGACCCTCGAGCCGCTGCGTCCGCATTACGTCTCCACTGTCGACAGCGGTAACCTGGCGGGGCTGCTGCTGACCTTGAGCACCGGCATCGCGCAGCTTGCGGACGCCCCAACGTTCGGCCCTGCCCTGATCAAGGGCCTGCGCGATACCCTGGATATCCTTGTAGATTCCCAACACGCCTCGGGCGCGGATGAGTCTGCCCTGGGTCAACTGAGAAAAAGCCTTGTAAATGCCTCGCCAGCGGCGACCACCGAGGCACTGGCAGACCTGCTGCAATCAGCTCGCAACATGCTCACAAGTACGCCACCGGACGCCGACGAGGAAAGCCTCTACTGGCGAGAGGCGTTTACCCGTCAATGCATCGACTGGATAGAGGAACTGCAGCGCTTTCGACTCCCTGCCCCTTTAGTGATCCCTCAGGCGCCGCCTTGCACCTTGCGTCAGCTGGCGAGTCTGAACCCCGCCGACTGGGCAGCCGAACATCACCCTCAAATCGAGCAAGTACGCAGTGTCGCCGGCAAGCGTCTTGAGACCTTAGAGCGCCTGGCATTATTGGCGACGTCGCTGGCGCAGATGGATTTTTCGTTGCTTTACGACAACCATCGTGACCTGTTCGTCATCGGGTACAACGCCGAGGAACGCAGGCTCGATACTGGTTACTACGATCTGCTGGCGTCCGAGGTGCGGCTGACCAATTTCGTGGTTATCGCTCAAGGACAGATCCCCCAAAGCGCTTGGTTCACCCTGGGCCGGCTGCTGAGTGAAAACGATGGCGTACCGACGTTGCTGTCCTGGTCTGGCTCGATGTTCGAGTACCTGATGCCCATGCTGGTGATGCCCAACTATGACGGCAGCCTGCTGGACCAGACTTGCCGCGCCGCGGTGTCGGTGCAGATCGAACAAGGCAACATGCTGGGTATTCCCTGGGGCGTTTCTGAGTCGGGATACTACGCCGTCGACGCACACTTCAATTATCAATATCGCGCCTTCGGCGTTCAGGGCCTGGGCCTCAAGCGCGGGCTGAGCGATGACGTCGTGATAGCCCCCTATGCCAGCGCCCTTGCGTTGATGGTCGATGCCGATGCGGCGTGCAAAAACCTGCAACGGCTTGCCCTGCAAGGTTCCTCTGGGCGTTACGGTCTGTACGAGGCGGTGGATTACACCGAGGCCCGTTTACCGCGCGGCCAGTCCTTCGCCGTGGTCCGGTCGTTCATGGCTCACCACCAGGGCATGAGCTTGCTCGCCTTGACCAGCCGACTGCTCGATCAACCGATGCAACGGCGGTTCGAGGCCGACCCAGCACTGCAATCAGCCCTGCTGCTGTTGCAGGAGCGGGTCCCCAAATCCGCTGCGCCGTACCTGCAAACCGCACAGTCGCCAGTGCTCGGCGATGTTAACCAAGGCCAGGACGCCGGGCTTCGGGTGTTCGCTGATCCAGGAAGCAAACGTCCTGCCGTGCAGTTGCTCTCCAACGGTCGCTACCATGTCATGTTGACCAGCGGCGGGGGTGGTTACAGCCGCCGCAATGACATGGCCGTCACCCGTTGGCAGGAAGACATCTCACAGGATAACTGGGGGATGTTCTGTTACTTGCGCGATGTCCAGACCAATACGGTCTGGTCGGCTGCGCATCAACCGACTTTGTATCAACCCGAGAGCCACGAGGCGATCTTCAGCGACTCCCGTGCGGAGTTTCGCGCGCGCAACCTGGATTTCGACACGCATCTGGAGATTGTTGTCTCACCGGAAGACGACATCGAATTGCGCCGCCTACATGTCACAAACCGAGCGTCATCGGCCAAGGCACTGGAGCTCACCACCTATGCTGAAGTGGTGCTGACATCCCCAGGCAACGACGCCATGCACCCGGCGTTCAGCAAGCTGTTCGTGCAGACCGAATTACTGCCTGCGCTTCAGGCCATTGTCTGCAGTCGCCGCCCCCGGGCCAGCGATGAACCGACTCCATGGATGTGCCACTTGCTGGCGGCACACGGGGTGGACATCGATGCTATCTCGTACGAAACCGATCGCGCCCGGTTCATCGGCCGGGGACGCAGCCTTGTTTCGCCTGCTGCCCTCGATGCCGAATGCCAACGGTTATCAGGCACGGCCGGCCCGGTGCTCGATCCGGTAATCGCGATTCGTTGCACGATTACTCTGCAACCCGGCCAACAGGCGACCATCGATCTGGTCACCGGGGTCGCCGACAGCCGAGATGACTGCCTCTACCTGATCAACAAATACCGCGACCGCCACCTCGCCGACCGGGTGTTCGACCTGTCCTGGACCCATAGCCAGGTGCTTCTGCGTCAGCTCAACGCCTCGTTGTCCGACGCCCGTTTGTACGAACAGATGGCGTCGTCGTTGCTTTATGCCAACGCCTCGATGCGCGCCGACAATTCGGTGTTGATTGCCAATCGCCGCAATCAATCGGGGCTGTGGGGTCAGGCCATTTCCGGCGACCTGCCCATCGTTTTGCTGCAGATCCGCAGCCTGGACAACATCGCCCTGGCTCAGCAATTGATTCAGGCCCACGCCTATTGGCGACAAAAAGGGCTCGTGGTCGATCTGTTGATCTGGAATGAAGATGAGGCGGGTTATCGCCAGCAACTGCAGGACGCGATCATGGGCCTGATTACCTCCGGCAGTGAAGCCACTCTACTGGATCGTCCGGGCGGGATTTTTGTGCGTCCGGTGCACCAGATGTCAAACGAAGATCGCGCGCTGGTCCTCTCGGTGGCCAGGCTGGTACTGAGCGAAGGTTTGGGCAGCCTGGCCGAACAGATTCATCGCCGCCGGGTATCGCCGGAGCACGCGCCGTTCGTTGCGACCCGGCATTATCAGGTCAGGGCGGCATCGGTACGACCGAACCCTCCCCCGCTGCTGCTGAACAATGCCTATGGCGGGTTCAGCGCCGATGGCAGTGAGTACATCATCACCGGGCTAACGGGCAATCCAACACCCGCACCCTGGGTTAACGTGATAGCCAATGCCCACCTCGGTACGGTGGTCTCGGAAGCCGGCAGCGCCTATACGTGGGCCGAAAACGCTCATGAGTTTCGCCTGACACCCTGGCACAACGACCCGGTCACCGACCGCAGCGGCGAGGCCATTTACTTACGTGATGAAGAGACTGGGAACTTCTGGTCTGCGGCACCTCAACCCTGCCCCGGAAAAGGCCCTTACCGGACCCGCCATGGTTTCGGTTACAGCGTTTTCGAACATGAGGAAGACGGCATCTACAGTGAACTGTGGATCTATGTGGCGCTGGATGCGCCGATCAAATTCTCACGGCTACTGTTGATCAACCGATCGGGACGCAGTCGATCACTGTCGGTCACCGGGTATGTGGAATGGGTGCTGGGCGATCTGGGCAGCAAGTCGGCGATGCATGTGGTCACCCAATCGGACCCCGTCACCGGAGCCCTTTTCGCCCGCAATGCCTACTCGGTGGAGTTCTCCGAACGAGTAGCGTTCTTTGACACTGATACGGTCGATCACGGCGTCAGCGGTGACCGTACCGAATTCATCGGCCGCAGCGGCACCCTGGCGTCACCGGCAGCGATGCAGCACGCCGGGTTGTCCGGGCGCATGGGGGGCGGCCTGGACCCTTGTGCCGCCCTACAAGTGTCGTTCGACCTCATCGATGGCGATAGCAAGGAAGTTATTTTGCGCTTGGGGGCGCAAACCTCGGCCAACGCCGCCACCCGGCTGGTGCAGCAGTATCGGGGCAGCCTGGTCGCCACGGCGGAGTTACAGAAGGTACGGGATCACTGGCGCTCATTGCTCGGAGCTATTCGTATCGAAACCGGTGCACCCGAAGTCGATATCATGGTCAACGGCTGGCTGATGTATCAGATCATCGCCTGCCGCTTCCAGGCTCGCAGCGGTTACTACCAGTCAGGCGGCGCCATCGGTTTTCGCGATCAGTTGCAGGACAGCATGGCGATGATCCATTCGGATCCGACGGCAGCACGAGCGCATCTGTTGCTGTGTGCCAGCCATCAGTACCTGGAGGGAGACGTGCAGCACTGGTGGCACCCGCCGATGAACCGAGGCGTTCGCACCGCCTGCTCCGATGACTATTTGTGGCTGGTGGCCGCCACCAACCGCTATGTTGAAACGACCGCAGACGTAGGTGTCCTGGAAGAGCCCGCGGGGTATCTGGAAGGCAGATTATTAGCTGCTGGCGAAGAGTCTTACTATGACCTGCCAGGGGTATCGCCCCAGCGAGAGTCCCTGTATCGACACTGCGTGCGTGCCATCGAACACAGCCTGCGCCGAGGTCATCACGGTTTGCCGCTGATGGGTTCCGGTGACTGGAACGACGGCATGAATCGCGTCGGCCATCTGGGTGCAGGTGAAAGTGTCTGGCTGGGCTTCTTCAGCTATCAAGTGCTGGAGCAATTTGCGGTGACCGCTCGCCTGCACGGAGATCACCAATTTGCCAAACGCTGCAGCGACGGTGCGGCTGAACTGCAATGCAACCTTGAGCAAAGTGCCTGGGACGGCGCCTGGTACTGCCGCGCCTGGTTCGATGACGGGCAACCGCTCGGCTCGGCGAGCAACGAAGAGTGTCGCATCGATTCCATTGCCCAAAGCTGGTCGGTGCTATCAGGCGCCGGCTCTGCGGTCCGCCAGAACCAAGCCATGCAGTCACTGGACGAGCATCTGATTAAACGTGACATTCGTGCCGTGCTGCTGCTTGATCCACCGTTTGACAAAGGCGCCCTGGACCCGGGTTATATCAAGGGCTACGTGCCTGGCGTGCGCGAGAACGGAGGTCAGTACACCCATGCTGCCGTTTGGGCGGGTATGGCGTTTGCGCATTTGGGTGACGCCGGCAAAGCTTGGGAGCTGTTGAACCTGATCAACCCCGCTGCCCCAGCCAACAACGCTCGTATCGACACCTATAAGGTCGAGCCCTACGTCATGGCCGCCGATGTGTACAGCGCAGCTCCCCATGCCGGGCGAGGCGGCTGGACCTGGTACACCGGTTCTGCCGGCTGGATGTACCGGTTGATTGTCGAGTCGTTGTTGGGCGTACAACGCAGCGGCGGCACCCTGAGAATCGAACCGTTGATACCCGCCGACTGGCCCGGCTTCATATTGCACTACCGTTTCGGCCAAACCCTGTACCACTTTGATGTGCGTCAGGGCAGTGCGAGCTTCACCTCCATGACCCTCGACGGTCAGCCATTGAGCGGCACTGCGTTGACACTGGAGGATGACGGCCTGGAGCGTTGGGTGCGAGTGGATTGTCGCGCTCAATCACCTCGACCACAGGCGCTGGAATATGAGCATGCCATCGACCAATAGACATCGATCACCAGCGTTGGCGCGCATGGGAGTACCCTGAGGCGGTTCATCCCTCCGCGCCACGGTGTTCTGCCATGTATGCGGTTCTGCTAACAATCTATATCTACGGCTATCTCAACCGCATCCAGGCCGGCGCAGCGAACTTCGTCTATGGGCATCGAAGGACTCTATAGATCTCAGAAATCACCTGCATCGTTGCGTCTTCGATCCGTCCTTCGTTACGGCATAGAACCCAGCCGTGATCTGCAATCGCTCGCTCGAACGCCTTGGTACAAGCGACATGTTCTTCCAGCTTATGGATCACAGTACTGTTCAGCCCACGCCGTCGTGCCGCTGCCCTCGCCCATGAAATACCAGGGGCGGTGACAACCCCGACATGCAGGTCTGGCACTTGCACGTTTCGCTCAATGTTCAACTGTAGAATCTCTGCAAACGTGACTATCCGGCGAAACGCGGCATCAGACGGGTACCAGCGATCGATGAGGATGATGCTGCCTGGTGGCTGTTTAGCCAGCACGTGCCGGGAAATCCAGGCACGGCTATCAGCAAAGCGCTCACAAACCGCCAACTCCAAATCCCGGGTGGGATTTCTGACGAGTTTGTTAACGAGGGTCATTGTTTCACCCCTATAGGGATCGCTTTTTTTCTCGCAAAGCCGGATCACCTTTTTGTTGTCTGCCCTCAGTACTTTCGTCACGGCCTCCAACAGTGTGGTTTTTCCAGCGCCCTTGGGCCCATCTAAGGAAACAAACAGCGGACGATTCATTCTTCACATAACGATGGATATACGTTTTTTTTTGCCCTGTTCGTTCGCTGGAACCGCTTGGCGCGACTAAGCGAATCGAGTGGAGGGCCCGGATGAACAGGCATTGAGGAACACTCTAACCTGGTTTCTGGCTAGCAGGCTTCAAAATCCAGGGTTACGACCGCTCAAGACCATCGGTCATCGCCCATAAGTTAAAATGGCGTGCTATTCGCTTCTGCCACTACAACCAGGTGCACACCGCCAGCCTGCTGGCGCTGCGTCGCACCATCACCCGCGCGATGCTGATCAAGGTCGGTGAACTGCTGGTCAACAGACACCGCCCGGCACCAGACGCCCGGACGGTCAAGGTGGTCAACCTGTCGATCTGACTGGTGCTAGCGGTCAAGCAGTGGCTCCTTTAACCGCGGTCCCGCCCCCCAGGTAGAAGTCCTGAATATCGCTGCGCGCGGCCAACTGCCCGGTCGTGCCTTCGCTGACTACCCGGCCGCTTTCCAGCACGTAGCCGTACTGGGCGTACCGCAAAGCCAGGTTGATGTTCTGCTCGGCAATCAGGAAGCTCACGCCGTCGCGCCGATTGAGCTGCTGGATGATATCGAAGATTTCCTCGACGATCTGCGGTGCCAGGCCCATCGAAGGTTCGTCCAGCAACACCAGCTGTGGCCGGGCCATTAGCGCCCGCCCGAGCGCAACCATCTGCTGTTCACCGCCGGAAGTGTAGCCGGCCAGGCTTTTGCGCCGCAGCTTGAGGCGCGGAAACTGGCTGTAGATACGCTCCAGATCGGCCTTCAGTTGCCCGCGGGACACCTGACGCGCAAAGGCACCCGTCAGCAGGTTTTCCTCCACTGTCAGTTGGGCAAAGCAATGCCGGCCTTCCAGTACCTGCACCAGGCCGCTGGCCACCAGGCTATGGGGCGTGCTGCGGGTGACATCCTCGCCTCGATAAATAATCCGCCCCTGCACCACCTCGCCCCGCTCGGCCCTCACCAGATTGGAGGCGGCCTTCAAGGTGGTGCTTTTCCCAGCACCGTTGGCCCCCAGCAACACCACGATCTGTCCTTGCGGCACCGCCAGGGATACCCCGCGTACGGCGAGGATTGCCTGATCGTACAGGACTTCAATCGCGTCGATCTGCAAGATCGGTACTTGGTTCATGTTGCTCTCCTCCCCCCAAAAAAACCGGTACGCCTCCCGATTCACATCTCAGCTGTCCTGACTGCAATCGCGCGGTGCGATGCCCTTTTCCTTGGCGTACTGGTGCGACGAGGCTTCGATGATCGGCCTGAGCAAGGCACGGTCGGCCTGCACCCAGTCACTGATCAGTTTCCACTGGCTGCCATCCCACTGCTGGAAGCGCACCGCCCCGCCCCCTTCATGGTCCGAGCACGACAGCTGCAAGGGTTGCACCAAACCCAGTGCACCCAGTTCCTTGAGGCGGGCATCGTCCAGCTTGAGGTGCTCGAAGCCCCAGCGCACCTGCTCGCCGGTGAGCGGCTGCTTGCCGAACTTTTCCTGGGCAATACGCACGGCTTCAACGTTGAGAATGCCGTTTACCACCCCCAGGTTGTAATACACGGTGCCAAAGCGTTTTGGATCGGCCAGGTCACCATTGCCCTTGGCCACCACCTGCTGCTGGATGCCTTGCAAGACCGGGAAATCAATGCCCGAGGGGTGCGTTGTGATCGCGATAAAGCCTTTGGCGGCGGCACCGGCCGGGGCGGCATCGTCCTCGGAGTTGCTCCAGATGTTGCCGATGATGTGATCCGCGGGGAAGCCGACTTTCTGGGCGGTTTTCAACGCCACTGGGTTCATCACGCCCCAGCCCCGCAGAATCACCCAGTCGGGTTTTTCCCGGCGAATGTTGAGCCATTGCGACTGCTGCTCGTTACCCGGATGGGGCACTTCCAGCAGGGTCAGCTTGAACCCGTACTTGTCGGCCAGGGTCTGCAACACCTCATTGGTTTCCTTGCCGTAGGGCGAGCCGTGATACAGGGTGACGATCTTCTTGCCCTTGAGCTGGTCTAGCCCCCCGGCCTGCTGGCCGATGTAGTTGATGATCGCCGAGACTTCTGAGTACGGGTTCAGCTGCAAGGGGAAGGCATAAGGGAAAACGCTGCCGTCAGTGGAGTCGGTGCGGCCGTGGTTGATGGTGATCAGCGGCAGTTTGTCCGCGGTCGAGCGCTCCAGGGTGGCATAGGCGATGCCCACCGACAGCGGGTTAGTGGCGGTAGCCGGCGCACCATTGAGGCCTTTTTTCAGACGCTCGTAGCACTCCACGCCCTTCTCGACCACGTACTCGGTTTCGCACTCGCTCCAGGTCAGCTTGACGCCGTTGACCCCGCCATTGGCGTTGACGTACTTGAGGTAGTCGATAAAACCACCAAAAAACCCGGTGCCACCGGCAGCATAAGGACCGACCCGATAGCTCTGCAGCGGGAAGTACTGCTCGTTATCCGCCTGCGCGGTCAATGTGGCAGCGCTCAGGCTGACGGCCAGGGCGAGGCGACTGAGTAGAGATCGTTTCAACATCAATGTTTTCCTTATCAAGTAATCAAGTGAAGGGCCAACCAAAGGGATTCAGAGCAACCGGCGCTTACGCCGGGTCGCTCAGTAGCGCAGCGGCCACAACCGAGCGCGCTCGCGGAACTTCTGCCAGAGGCGCGCCAGGCCCTCCGGCTCCTTGACCAGGAACACAATGATCAGGGCGCCAAATGCCATCTTCTGCAGGTTTTCAATTTGCCCGGCATCGATCAGCCCGGTTGGCAACAAGGCCACCAGGTTGGACAGCAGCACTGGAAACAGCACGATGAATGCCGCGCCCAGGAAGTTGCCGAGGATGCTGCCCAGGCCACCGATAATGATGATGAAGAGGATCTGGAAGGACCGATTCAAGTCGAAACCGTGGGGCTCCACGGTACCCAGGTAAGTGAAGGCCCACAGCGCTCCGGCCACCCCGAGAAAAAAACCGCTGATGGCAAACGCCAGCAGCTTGGTCTTGAGCAATGCAATTCCCATCACTGCAGCGGCGGTGTCCATGTCACGCACAGCCATCCAGTTACGCCCCAGTTCACTGCGCACCAGGTTCTTACCCAGCCAGAACAACGCCACCACCACGCCCAGGGTCAGCAGGTAACGACCCACCGGCGAGTTCAGATCCACACCAAGAATCTCCAGGCGCGGTGCGCTGATCACCCCCGAAGCGCTGTTGTTGGAGAACCAGCTGAAGCGGGTCAGTGCCCAGGTCACAAAGAATTGCGCGGCAAGGGTCGACACCAGCAAATAGAAGCCCTTGATCCGCAGGCTTGGCAGGCCGAACAGCACCGCTACCAGCGCTGCCACTCCCCCACCCAGGGCCATGCTGAGCAACAACGGCGAGCCCGGCACCCGCAGATCAACGTTGTAAGTGGCAAAGGCGCCCACCGCCATGAAGGCCGCCGAGCCCAGCGACAGCTGTCCGGCATAGCCGGTCAGCAGGTTCAACCCCAGCCCGGCCAACGATAGCACCAGGAACGGAATCAGAATGGCGCTGAACCAATAGTCGTTACCCAGATACGGCACACCGAAAAAGGCCAACAGCAGCAAGGCAACCAAGCCGTAACGGTCCTGACGTAGGCGAAACACCCGGCGGTCCTGGGCATAGCGGGTACTGAGCTGACCGGCTTCCTGATAAAACATTACGTCTCTCCTTAAACCCGCTCGATCGCGCGTTCGCCAAATAGCCCGGCCGGCCGCACCAGCAGGAAGAGCAGCGCCAGCACATAGGGAAACCAGTTCTCGATGCCGCCGCCGATGACGGGCCCCAGGTACACCTCGGCCAGCTTCTCCGAGGCGCCGATAATCAAGCCGCCGACAATCGCCCCGCTTATCGAGGTGAAGCCACCGATGATCAGCACCGGCAAGGCCTTGAGCACCACCAGCGACAGCGAGAATTGCACCCCCAGCCGCGCGCCCCATAGCAGGCCTGCCACCAGCCCGACAAACCCGGCCACCGCCCACACCAACACCCAGACCCGTTGCAGGCGGATACCCACGGCCAACGCCGCCAGCGGGTCATCGGCCACGGCACGCAACGACAAACCGATACGGGTCTTGTTGAACAGCAGCGACAGCGCCAACACCAGCAACGCGGCGGTCACGGCGGCAAAAATGTCGAACTGCGACAGCAGCATGCCGCCCAGTTCCAGTGGCTCGTCACTGATCCCCAGTTCCAGGCCATGCACCTGGGCGCCCCACAGCGCCTGGGCGAACCCTTCGATCACGTAGGACAAGCCGAGGGTGGCCATGAACAAGGTGATTGGCGAGCGGTTGACCAGCGGACGCAACACCACTCGCTCCACCGCCACCGCCAGCAGCACCATTGCCGCCAGGCTAATGACAAACACCAGCCAGAACGGCACCCCGCGCTCCAACAGGCTGACAAAGGTAAGCGCCGAAAACAGCACCATCGCCCCCTGGGCGAAGTTGAAGACGCCGGAGGCCTTGTAGATCAGGACAAAACCGATGGCCACCAGGGCGTACATCACCCCGGCCAGCAGGCCACCGATCAACACCTCGAAGAAAAATTCCATGAGCCTTCCTGTTTTGCGGGCAAAGGGCTCCTGGCCACCAAGCGAATGGCGGCGCTATCGGCCCGGGGGTTAGTGGCGCGTGCCGAGGTAGGCGGCTATCACCTCGGGGTTCTGCCGCACCTCGTCGGGTGGGCCGTCGGCGATCTTGCGACCGTAGTCGAGCACCACCACGTGATCGCAAATGCCCATGACCACGCCGATGTCGTGCTCGATCAACACCACCGTAGTGCCCAACTCACGGTTGATGTCGACGATGAAACGGCTCATCTGCTGCTTCTCTTCGGCGTTCATCCCGGCCATCGGTTCGTCCAGCAACATCAAGCGCGGTTCGGCGGCCAGGGCACGGGCGAGTTCCACCCGTTTCTGCAAGCCATAGGGCAGCTTGCCAACAAGGGTGTCGCGCCAGGGCTGGATGTGCAGAAAGTCGATTATCCGTTCGGCGGCCTCACGCTGGCGGTCATCCTCGCCAGCAGCGCGGCCGATGCGCAGGGCCTGCTCGATCCAACTGCTGCGACGCTTGAGGGTGCGTCCGGTGAGCACGTTGTCGAGCACGCTCATGCCCTTGAACAAGGCAATGTTCTGAAAGGTGCGGGCAATGCCGCGAGCCGCCGCATCGTGAGGGCGCATGCGCCTGTGCTCTTCTCCGGCAAAGCGAATACGTCCTTGCTGAGCCTGGTACACGCCGTTGATAACATTCAGCAGTGAGCTTTTGCCCGCGCCATTGGGGCCGATCAAGGCGCAAATCTCCCCGGCGGCCACGGCAAAGCTGATGTCGATCACCGCCTTGACGCCCTTGAACGACAAGCCAATGTTTTCCAGCACCAGCAGATGCTCAACCTTTGTCGCCTGTGTCTGTGCCATCAGTCATATCCTTGTCAGGCCGGTTGCGTGCTGTCTTCGATCCAGCCGTTGACCAACGGGGCTGGCCAGGGCACGGGGTGGTGCCACTGCGCCGGGTCCGGCCAGGTGCGTACCTCAATCGCCAACGCCCGGAAAAACGCCTGGGTATGTGGCGCCAGTGCCTCGCCCACCAACAACGGCACGCGGGTGCGGGAAAAACCGAGGACATCGCGCAACGGTCGACGGATCAGCCAGTGCCCCAGGTGCCGATGCATCGCACCGGGGCGCGTGTCCAAGGCCCAATCCACCAGACGCCGGCGCCAGCTGCCTGGCTCCGGCAAACGGGCCAGGACCTGGGCATGCAGGCGCTCATAGGTTTCCCGGGTGCCGGCCACCAGGGTCGGGCCCAGCTCGCGCCGGTCCTGATCGCGGGTCGCCAGGTTCTCCGGAAAATTCAGGCGAAAGCCGGCAATCAGCCAAGGCGCCAGCAAGTAACGCACTTGACCACCCGCGGCAAACGTTCGCGCCACCAAGGCTTCTTCCTGCTGCCCCAGCTGCTCGCTGTGCACTACGCGCCGGCCCTCCTGTAACAACTCGGCGTGACTGATGCGCTGCTGCTCGATGCCCTGCCCCGCGCCCAAACGGTATAAGGCAAAGGCTGTGCGCTTGGCTCGGGCCTGGGGTTCAAACTGAAGATCGCTGCCCTGCTGCAGCAGTTGCGCGAACGCCAGGGTGTCACCGGCCTGACTCACCTCAGTCAAGCCGCGGCCGTCGGCGTAAATCAGCAGCCTGGGCGCCAAACCGGCGGCGCGCAGACGCTGGATCTCCTCATGGCCTTCGGCTAACACCCATTCCCTGTGCAACTCGCGCAACACCGGCACCTGCGCGGCCGCAGCCTCCAGCGGATCCAACAGCGCCGCCACGCCGCCCAGCCACTGTGCCGCCAGGGCAACGATCAATGCCTCCGGCCGCGGGCGGCTGACAATAACCAAAGTCGCACCAGGCACAAAACCGCGCGCCTGCAAGGCTGTTGCCAGGCGTTGAACCTCGCCGGCCAGTTGGTGCCAGGTGCGCACCTGCCACACCCCCAGGCGCTTATGGCGCAGGGCGATACCCGTCCCTTGCTGACGTGCCTGCTGTTGCAGCCACTGCGGCAAGGAACCCGCGGCGGGTTGCGGATTATCGGTGAATGTCGGCATGACCTTTTCCGTCCTTACGCCAGTGCCGCAGCCTTGGTCGCCACCGCCTCGCGCTCCAGCTCACGCACCAGCGGCAACACTTTGCGGCCGAAGTACTCCACTTCCTCCTGAAAGTGCAGGAAGCCACTAAGCACCAGGTCCACGCCCACCGCCTTGAGTGCGACGATGCGTTCGGCAATCTGCTGCGGCGTACCGATCAGGTTGGTCTTGAAACCATCGTTGTACTGCACCAGGTCTTCGAAGGTCGACTTGGCCCAGTTGCCTTCGCCTTCTGGGCTAGAGGCACCGGCGTTCTTCGCCTCGCTGCCGAAACCGTTGACGGCCTCGGGGTCGGCCTTGGCGATAATCTCCTGCAACACCGCGCGGGCCTCGGCCTCGGTTTCACGGGCGATGACAAAGGCGTTGACCCCTACTTTCACCGAGTGACCATTGAGCGCGGCCTTGGCCCGAATGTCGTCGACCTGGGCCTTGATGCCTTCGACGGTGTTGCCGTTGGTGAAGTACCAATCGGAGACCCGCGAAGCCATGTCCCGCGCCGCGCGCGAGCTGCCACCCTGGAAAATTTCCGGGTGCGGTTGCTGCAGTGGCTTGGGTTTGAGGGTGTAGTCATGGAAGCGGTAGAAGTCGCCATGAAAACTGAAGTTGTCCTGGGTCCAGATGCCCTTCAGCGCCTGGATGAATTCTTCCGAGCGACGATAGCGCTCATCGTGGTCCAGCCACGGCTCGCCAATGGCGCGGAACTCGCCCTTGAACCAGCCCGACACGATATTCACCGCGACGCGACCGTTGGTGAACTGGTCGATGGTGGCCAACTGCTTGGCCGCCAGCACCGGACTCCATGGGCCAGGCAGGATGGCCGCGATCACCTTGAGATGCTCGGTGGCGGCCAACAGTGCGTGGCTGATGGTCACCGATTCGTGCTGGTTTTCGGCGCCATAACCGGCGGTGAAGCGGATCTGTGACAAGGCGTATTCGAAGCCGGCCTTTTCGGCGATTTGCGCCAGCTTGCGATTGTAATCGATGTCCCAGCTAGTGCGCTGTTCGATCTTGCTGACCACAAGGCCGCCGCTGACGTTGGGAACCCAGTAGGCAAACTTGATGTTGTCCTGGCTCATTGCATGTACTCCATTGATTCGTTGAAGTGAGGGTTGACCGGGGACGTCAGGCTGCGCTGGCGTCCGATTGAACAGTCGGATTGAGGTTCAGTACCGCCGACTCGACAGCGCGCTCGATGCGTTCGAGCAACTGAGGGCTGGTGATCTGGTAATCGGTGAAATCGGCTTCGGCGGCATAAACACCAATGGGCAAGTTCAGGGCCTGGAAAAAGCCGAACAGCGGGCGCAACTGGTGATCGATGATCAGGGCGTGGCGGTCCGAGCCACCGGTGGCGGCCAGCAACACCGGCACGTTGTTCAACGCCTGGTGATGGACGAAATCGAACAGGTGCTTGAACAGTCCAGTGTACGAAGCGCGGTACACCGGGCTGGCAGCAATCAGCAGGTCGGCCGTTTCAATGGCCTGCAGATCGGCCTCGACCGCAGCGGGCAAGTCTTCACGGCGCAGCACCCCGGCAAACTTCGGGCCGACCTCGGACAACTCGATCAGATGCAGCTCGATCGGCAGTTGTTGCGCAAGGCCGGCGACCAGCGCCTTGAGCAGCACCAGCGTGCGTGTAGGCCGCTGCACGCTCCCGGATACCGCGACCACTTTCAGTGTGTTGCTCATTGCCCATCCTCGTGGTGGCAGAGGCCACCGCGGCACCTGCACAAGGACTGGAGCAGCAACCGTGCCACTTCAACAATTCTTTAAAAAACAATGAGTTACAAATCTTTCGTAAAGCGTCGCAGTGTCGTCCACCGGACAGGCTGTTGATCAGCTGTTGCGTTCACAACAGTTGTCTCGCGGCGTTTGGCACGAAGCCCGCCCAGGCCGCTGTTGCCGGGTGCACAGCGCTTCAACAAGTTGCCTGGCAGGCGACAGGAGTGAGCATCGTGAACACCCCGCGCGCCCTGTAAAACGGCCATTACAGCGCCAGGCACGACCTGTGCACTGGCAGCAGTACGCAACAGATCAACCGCTCTGTTGCCTCTCTTGCCTTCCATAAGGAGCTGCACCATGACCGTCCAGCAACAGCACCTGCCACACTCCCTCTCCACCGGTACCGACTATCAGGTCCTGGCTGAGCGCTTCCGGCCGATCTTTAAACGCATCGCCGCTGGCGCATTGGCGCGCGAGCAAAGCCGCAGTCTGCCCTTTGAACAAGTGAAATGGCTGAAGGAAGCCGGCTTTGGCGCTGTGCGCGTGCCGGTCCAGTACGGTGGCGCCGGCGCTTCCCTGCCCCAGTTGTTTGAGTTGCTGATCGAATTGGCCGAAGCAGACTCCAATCTGCCACAGGCGTTGCGCGGTCACTTTGCCTTTGTCGAAGACCGCCTCAATGCCCAGGCCGAGGCGCCACAGGACACCTGGTTCAAGCGTTTTGTCGAGGGTGATCTGGTGGGCAATGCCTGGACCGAAGTCGGCAGCGTAAAGATCGGCCAGGTCGGCACCCGCGTCTCGCGCCTGGGTGAACACTGGGTGGTCAACGGCACCAAGTACTACAGCACCGGCAGCATCTTCGCCGACTGGATCGACCTCTATGCCCAGCGTGATGACAACGGTGCCGACGTAATTGCCGCCGTCCGCGTGCAACAACCGGGCATCACGCAGAGCGACGATTGGGATGGATTTGGCCAGCGCACCACCGGTAGCGGCACCTCGGTATTCGAGAACGCCGTGGTGGAGCCCGAAAACCTGCTCGACTTCGCCACCCGCTTCAAGTACCAGACAGCCTTCTATCAACTGGTGCTGTTGGCGGTTCAGACCGGTGCCGGCCGTGCCGCGGTGCACGACATCACGGAAGAAGTGCGCAAGCGCACGCGAATTTTCAGCACAGGTAATGCCAGCCACGTCAGCCAGGACATCCAGGTGCAGCAAGTGGTGGGCAAGGCGTCGGCGCAGGTCTACGCCGCACACGCCACCACCCTGCGCGCGGCGACCGCCTTGCAGGTGGCGTACGAAAGCCGCTTTTCCCATGACGAAGTCGCCGAACACGAGGCCAACATCGCCGCCGAACTGGAATCGGCCCAGGCCCAAGTGGTGATCGCCGACCTGGTGCTGCGCGCCACCAGTGACGTGTTCAACGCCCTCAGCGCCTCGGCCACCAGCACCGGCAAGGCCCTCGATCGTCACTGGCGCAACGCCCGCACCGCGGCCTCGCACAACCCTCTCATCTACAAGGAACGCATCATCGGCGACTGGGAAATCAACGGCACCGAACCGCCCTACGTCTGGCAAATCGGCGCTGGATCGAAGTAAGCCGACATCACGCCGGTGCCGGATACCCAGCACCTGCACCTGATCGGCCAGCGACGAAGCACGGGCCAGCAACGGGTCTGGCCCTTGGCTCGTCGCTACGCCCAAGAACCAACGCCCTTGGTGAAAAATCGTAAGCATAGGTATTCATTGGTTTTTTTTGATTTCGTGCTTGACGTCTCGACCGTAAAAAACGTTTAATTGCGCCGCGGCCCAGATAGCTCAGTCGGTAGAGCAGGGGATTGAAAATCCCCGTGTCGGCGGTTCGATTCCGTCTCTGGGCACCATGACTCCTTAACCCCTGATGCCTCATGGCTTCAGGGGTTTTCTATTTTTGGGCCGCCGTAGCTGTTTGTAAACACACAGTCTATCCACCCCCTTCAAGAGCGCGGACATTGAAGTCTCCGATTCGAGGGCTTAGTGCTAGAAGTCGTTGGACAAGCACACCTCGATTAGTAGATAAAGCCTCGGGCAAACCATTGAGTGCTCGCGTAATTACTTAGTAATATCGAGCACTCACCAGCAACTAAACTTGAAGATATACCGCCAGCTCCTATTAATGCCATTGACGTTTTATTTCCTGCCACTGGCTGACTGACAGCCACTTATCTGCCACGGGAAAGAAAATATTTTCCTCGGCATCCATGTGATCGTAATATTTTTTTATGAAGTCATCGATAGTGTCAGCAATCACTTTTGTTTCCTGAGTTGTGTCCTCCAACATCTTCAGCTGTCCAGCAATGCGCCCAAATGCCTGATGATCTCGCTCGATATCCTTGACCCGTTGGTGGATCGGTGCCTCCGTCTCTAGCAAGGCCAACCGAATAAGTTCTTCATTTTCATGGTGGTGCCGCTCTGCATCACCATGCAAGGCTTCCAGCATCGTGAACAACAGCTTGCAGTCATCCGCACCATCGGATTCATGCCTCAGCTTCTTCAGCGACTCTTTGATCTGAGTAATTTTTACAGCCACTTCATGATGATAGGCCTGAAGTTCTTTCAATAAGACGTTCATATCAAATCCTCGTCACGACACCCAATCATCATGGAGAAATTTTTTAACAAACAACGACATCCATACTTTTAAGTTTCCATCATTTTCAATGCCTGCTAAACGCACTCATCAACACTATTTAACCTTTTCAGTATAGGCGAGCAAAATCTTTCACCCTGGGAAATTTACTTCCCTTGGAGGAAATTGAAATATCAAGTGAATGCTCTTATGCACTATTTGATGTGCTGCTCCCTTCCCTATTGGCGATGGCACGGTGCAGATCGCGCTCAATGCGCAATCGGGCCGCGACCTGCATCTGCTTCTGCCCATCAAACAATCGCCTTCAAGTACCCGCAAGCAACTCGCCAGGTCTCCGTTAAACGCCTCTGCCAACTCATGGTTGTCCGGTATGAGCAGGACGAGATTGGACTGGCTGAAATGATGGGATTGCAACGCATCCGCACGCGGCTCACTGATGAGCCTGACGCTGGCCTTGAGCGCAGGCTCGACAGCCTTTGCTCATGCCGATGAAAACAGCGGTTTCATCGACGGTTCCAGCGCCACGCTGAACCTGCGCAATGCTTACTTCAACCGCAACTTCGTCAATCCCGCCTACCCCAGCACTGCTGCGCCTCAGAACAAGGCTGAAGCACGGTGCTCTCGAAACCATCGACGCCATCACCTGAAGCTAACCGTACCTGTCGATACGCGCGCCAAAATGCACTTTGAAGTCCCTCGGCTGATGCGCTGCAAAAGCAACATCTAAAATAGATCATAATAAATTTCCATACTAATTATTCACAGTTTGAATACTTCAGATGGGCTTGTTTTATTGACCAAAGTTACATTGGAGTCTATAAATACCTTTAGTTTCTATTGGCGCTTTTCACAATCGCGCAACAAGCCAGAGCAGCAATGACCTCCAAGCCCGACCAGCCCAAACCTGTCAAAGCGCGTAGCCGATCCTCCATCGGCGCTGTACGTAGCCCTCAAAGCACAGAAGCCATTCTTGAGGCCGCTGCGGCGATCCTTGAGGAGCGTGGCTATCAAGCGTTCACCATGGATGCGCTGGTGGAGCGTGCCGGTTCGAGCAAGCCCACGATCTATCGCTGGTGGAAGAGCAAGAGTGCGTTGCTCAGGGATGTGTATGAACGCACCGCCCTGACGTTTGTGACGCAGCCGAACACCGGTGATTTGGAGAAAGACCTGATCGTTCACTTGCGCTCGCTCTGGAACTGGTGGCGTACATCAAGTGCGGGCGAAACATTGCGCAGCTTGATTGCCGAGATCCAGCACGAGCCGACAGCGCTTGAGGAGTTCAGGAAAGAGTTCCTGCCACGTCGCGAGCGCACGCTACGAAAGATTTTTTCCCGGGCGGTGGAGTCGGCGGACATCCACGAAGGTCCGGCCGTTGATAGTGCCGTCTCGATGCTTACCGGCATGTCCTGGCTTCACCTGGTCACGGCAGACCTCGAAAACCTGGATGACATCGACAATGCCGTTGCCATCATTGTGAAGGGCCTGAGGTCTGGATAAACCGACAATACCGCTTCGGCGGTTTTTTAATAAGCATAACGACACTGACAGTGTTTATTAGCATTCTTGGCGAAAATCCCTGCCCTTACTTATTTTCTTCGCATGCTTCAGAGAAATTGTTAATGAAAAGTCCGAATCAGGGTGCAAAGGACAGGCCACCCTTCACGAAACCAAGCAGGAACGCACCGTTTGCGATGGCGCTGGTGCTGCTTTCTGGATGCACATTCAGCGATCTGAAACCCCATTCACGCCTGTTGCAGCCTTCCGAGGTCAGCGAGACGCTTGCCAATAGCACAATCAAACTCTCTGAGGCTTCGTGGCCGACCGACAACTGGTGGAGCAGTTTCAAAGACCCTCAACTTGACGAGTTGATAAGCGAAGCCCTCACCAACAGCCCTACCCTTCGTTCCGCCGCAGCGCGTGTCCAGCAGGCCAGCGCACTGGAAGCGATACAGGGTGCCCAGTTGTTCCCTGACGTCAGCGGCGCCATGAGTGTTACCCGCGAGCGGTTCAGTTCCAATGGTACGACCCCTGCGCCTGTCAAGGGCACCTGGCAGAACGTCCATCAAGGGACTTTGAATGTCGGCTATGAGTTGGATTTTTGGGGGAAGAACCGATCTTCAGTCGAGGCGGCTGTGGGCAGGCGGCGGGCATTGGAAGTCGATGAGCGCGCGGCCTCGCTCATACTCTCCTCCTCCATCGTACAAACCTATATCACCTTGCAAAATGTCTATGAACAAATCGACGTTGCGCAGGCCCTGCTCAAGCAGCAAGAGCAGATTGAGGCACTCACCAAAAAGCGTTTCGTCGCCGAGCTCGGTACGGAAATTGACATCAAGCAGTCACAGGCATCATTGCCTGCCAGTAGAGCCAATATCGCAGCGCTCAAAGAGTCCATCGAACTCAATCAAAATAAACTCGCCTCGTTGCTAGGCAAAGGGCCTGACCGTGGACGCACGATCACCCGACCTCACCTGCAAGCAAGCGACACGGTTGTGATGCCGTCGAATATCCCGGCCGAACTGATCGGTCATCGTCCGGATGTTGTGGCTCAACGCTGGCGCGTGGAGGCTTGCGGTCATGAGATTGATGTGGCCAAGGCACGCTTCTACCCGGACGTGAACCTGACGGCTTTCGTTGGATTACAAAGCCTGGCTTTCGACACGTTCAACGATCACAGCAGTCGCATTCTTGGCGTCGCTCCGGCGATAAGTCTGCCCATTTTCGAGGGGGGCCGCTTGCGCGGCAACCTGGACGCGCAGGATGCGGCATACGATCTCGCAGTTGAAAACTACAACCAGACGGTCATCGATGCGCTGCGTGACATCGCCGATCAATTGTCCTCGCTTCGCTGGTTGAAGGAACGCCTGGCTCAACAGGACGAGGCCGTGGCGACCGCAGTGGCCGCAGCAGATCTGGTTAATAAGCGTTATGCCGCGGGCCTGGCGACCTATCTGCAAGTCCTGGCGACACAGAACGCAACGCTCGTTGAAAAACGCCAATTGGTCGACTTGCAGTCCAGAGCGCTTTCCTTGCAAGCCAACTTGAGCCGGGCTCTGGGTGGCGGGTACCGCCCGCAAATGCCCATGACTGCCAATGCAAACTCTCCCGTAGCTGATAAATCATGACATCCAATACTTCCCCCACTACTGAATCCGCAACACCAAAAGCGCCCTTTTTGCCTCGACTTCTTTTGATTCTCGTCATCGCACTATTAGTGCTGGCGCTGGGAGGTTGGTACGTAGTGAAACTGGGAACAGAAACCACTGACGATGCCTATGTCGACGGCAACATCGTTCAGGTGACCTCTCAGGTTGGCGGTACGGTGACGGTTATCAGTGTCGACAATACGGATCACGTCGACACCCATTCACCGCTGGTCACACTCAATGCCGTGGACGCCGATATTCAATATGAACGTGCGAAATCCAACCTCGCGCGGGCTGTTCGCCAGGCACGCACTCAGTATTATCAAGTGCAACAGTTGCAGGCTGAGGTTAACCAACGTCAAAACGACGTGCGCAAGGCGCAGGACGATGTTCGCCGGCGCAATCAGCTGGCCTCAAGCGGGGCAGTGTCCCGTGAGGAGATCAGTCATGCCGAGGAAGTGCTCAAGAATGCTGTAGCGGGCCTGGAGGGGACTCGGCATGCCCTGGCAGTTCGCCTGGCCATGGTCGACAACACTACGCTTCGAACCCACCCTGACGTGCTCGTTGCAGCAAGCAATCTGCGTGACGCGTACATCTCGCTACACCGCACACAAGTCTACTCTCCCACCTCAGGCATCGTGACCAAACGCAGCGTGCAAGTGGGACAGCGAATCAGTCCGGGCGTGGCACTGATGTCGGTTGTACCCTTGGATCAAGTCTGGGTGAACGCCAATTTCAAGGAATCTCAACTCGAACATTTGCGTATTGGGCAATCCGTCCACCTAAGTGCCGATGCCTACAGCCGCAATGTGGATTTCCATGGAACGGTTGTCGGGCTGGATGCTGGCACAGGAAGCGCTTTCTCTCTGATGCCGGCGCAAAATGCTACAGGCAACTGGATCAAGGTTACCCAGCGCGTACCGGTGCGAATTGCTTTGAAACCTGAAGAGATTGCACAAAATCCGCTTCGCCTCGGGTTGTCCATGCGAGTTTCGGTGGACACCTCCGATACCAGCGGCCCTGTTCTCAACACTCGAACACCGCCGCAACCTGCCTATAGCACCGACATTTTCAACAATGAGCTCAAAGATGCCAACGACATTGTCGAGCAAGTGATCAGTGCCAACGCAGATCGTCCTGGCTCCAAAGATATGAAACTGTAACGGGGCCAGGACATGTACAGGAAAAATGCCGCCTTATTGCTGACAGTGGGACTGTTATGCGCGCTGGAGTATTTGCAGGCAGGCATGATTGCTTTTGCCTCGGCGCCTATTCGCGGGGAAATCGACGCCAGTCCCGAAGAGTTCACACTTGTCGCTGCGCTGTATGCGTGCATCGCCGTTGTGGTCATTTCCAAGCAGCGCTGGTTGGTCGAGCGGCTGGGTTGGCGTAACTTCATGCTGGGCTCCATCAGCATTTACGTAGTGGGCGCATTCGTCTGTGGTGTGGGGACTGATCTGAGCACCTTCACGGTCGGTCGGGTGATCATGGCATTGGGTGGGGCATCGTTCATGACATCCGCGCGGTTGATGGTCAATCTGCTCCCGCCTGGCCCTGGACGATTTGTCGGGGTCAAGGTGTTTGCTACCGGTCTCGCTGGCGGTACAGCCTCGGCGCCATTTCTCTCGTCACTGGTGGTGGTTGAAGATACCTGGCACGCCATTTTCGGGATATTGGCCGCAGGCGCTGTGATCGCAGCTTTTCTGTGTACGCGTTTTCTGCCCAATACCCTCGCGCCGGAAGATCAAAGAACACCCTCCAGCCCGGCAAACATCCTCTTGTTATCGGTCAGCAGTTTTTTCCTTCTTTATATTCTTCAACGCTCCTACTACGACTTCTACAACGAGTCATTCATTCTCATCGCATTTGCGCTGCTCGCTGCGCTGGGGATCTATATCTTTTTTCATACCGAACACGGCAAACATGAGCCTTTTCTCAAGGTAAAAGACCTGATGCAACACCGCTACATGCTAGGGGTGGCCCTCTTCTGCTTCACATACATGGTGCTGGGCGGCAACAACTACATCCTGCCTTACTTTCTGCAGACCGGGCTGGGCTACTCATGGGACACAATCGGTACTTTCCAGGCTTTCGGGTTGGCGGGAGCACTGATCACCTGGGGCATCATGTCCGTTGTGATTCCCAAATTCCCCGCACCGAAGAAGTTTTTCGTGACCGGGTTCGCAGCGTTGCTCGGTTTCGGCTGGCTGTCCTCATCCCTCACGCCTGGCGCGAACATGTGGTCAAACATCTTGCCTGCACTGGTGCTGAACGGTTGTTTCGTGATGCTGGTACTCGCCACGGCGGCCATGCAGACTTTTCGCGATGTGACACACCATGACACGCTGTTCGCCCATGCCTATCAGATCAAAAGCATGCTGGGGCAGATTGCCATGGCACTTGGCACAACCGTTGCGACCTTGTTCCTGCAATGGCGCACCACCGTGCAATACAACAACCTCAACGGTCACTTCAGCCCGGGCGATCCGCTCTATCTGGAACAGACTCAGATGCTCACCCAGGCACTCACGCCTGCCGTGGGTGCAGGCACTGCCAGCCAGATTTCGCTCGCAACACTTGCCCAGTCCCTGCACCAACAATCAACCCTGGTCGCGAGCATGGAGTATTTCTGGGTGGTCGTCGTTGTCGCCGGTGTTGCGCTGGTCATTTCCGTGGCGCAGAAGACTTTCAAGTGAGATCTGCGACGCTCAGCCTCTTCACTGGTCGGACTAAATCACTGCCAATACGCACATAGCCTGACCAGCTCATCGACCACATACCTGACCTTCGGCCGCAGGTGAGACACCTTTGGCCACACCGCGTGCACATCGACAGCTTCGGGTTCATACCCTTGCAGAACCTCCACCAGCCTGCCAATGCAACGGTGCTGGCGAAGCTTCTGAGCGCCGCCTCGTAGGCACTATTGATATCGAATATTGGATCGCTGATTACCTATCGGCATACTTCCACTACACAGCAACCTGAGTCGCAAATAGA
>Ga0302169_10000081_pt1 | contig 31293 bp, 31 predicted proteins | sample I_Fen_N1_3_FD_193493 | JGI IMG/M metagenome (GOLD analysis project Ga0302169, IMG submission 193493) | Peat permafrost microbial communities from Stordalen Mire near Abisko, Sweden - I_Fen_N1_3 | ecosystem: Environmental > Terrestrial > Soil > Wetlands > Permafrost | place: Sweden: Abisko...
GACCAGCATCGAACGCGCTGAACACCTGCGTTCGTTTGCCGACGCCCTTGAAACCCGCGCCGAAAGCATTGGCGAAGCCCTGGCCGCCGAGTCCGGCAAGAGCCTGGCCGACGCCAGCAACGAAGCCCGCTATGCGGCGCAGATCACCCGCTATCACGCCGAATGGGCGCGCCGCATTGAAGGCGAGATCATTCCCAGCGACAGTCCCGACGAAAACCTGTTCCTGCACCGCGAGCCGATTGGCGTGGTCGCGTGCCTGATTCCGTTCAACTACCCGGTCTATACCCTGCTGCGCAAAATCGCCCCGGCGCTGATTGCCGGCAACACCGTGGTCGTGCGCCCGAGCAACAACACGCCGACCTCGGCCTTCGAAATCGCCAAGGCGGTGCAGCAATCCGGTTTGCCGGCCGGAGTGATCAACATTCTGACCATGGATCACGCCACGGCCGCCGCTGTTTGTACCCATAAGGCCGTGGGGTTGATTACCCTGACCGGCAGTGTCAACGCCGGTCGCATCGTGCTCGACTACTGCAAGGCCAACATCGCCAAGCCTTCCCTGGAGCTGGGCGGCAAGACCCCGGCCATCATCGAAGCCGACGCCGACCTCGAAGCAGCCGCCACGGCTATCGTCGCTTCCAAGACCACCCACTGCGGCCAGTTGTGCACGGCGGTAGAGCGGGTCTACGTGCAGGAAAGCGTCCACGACCAATTCCTTGCCTTGCTCAAGGCGAAAATCAGCGCCGTGGCATTTGGCGACCGGGCCAAAGAGCCAGGCTTCATGGGGCCACTGGTCAACGCCAGTTCGCAACAGAACATTCATGCCATGGTTCAGCGCGCGGTCGCCGACGGTGCGGTGCTGGAAACCGGCGGTGTGCTGCCTGAAGGCAAAGGCTATTTCTACCCGCCGACCCTGCTCAGCCACTGTCGCCAGGACATGGAAATCATCCAGGAAGAAATCTTCGGTCCGGTGCTCCCGGTGCTCAAGTACCGCGACATCGACGAAGCCCTGGCCATGGCCAACGACCATCAGTTCGGCCTGGCCTCGGTGCTCTATACCGAGAACTACCGCACCACCATGAAAGTCGCCAACGCCATCGAGGCGGGTGAACTGTACGTCAATCGCACCCCGGCCGACCCTTATCAGGGCTTCCATGCCGGCTGGAAACGCTCCGGCCTGGGCGGTGATGACGGCAAGCACGGCATGCTCGAATTCACCCAGACCCGTCTGGTGGTGATGAAGTACTGATTCACCGGTAACACGCCTCACGCTGTCTCTATAAAAACAATTAACAGGGACGCCCGGACCACCGGGCGCCCGAGGTCTACTCGATGTCCAAGCATGCATCCACTGCTGCCGCTGTTCAGGGTTCGAACGCGGGTTCAAAAAGCCACAGTGACAAGGGAAGTCGCTATTTCCAACTGATGCTGCTGGTGCTGGCCGCCGGTGCGATCTACCCGATCCTGTACCTGCGTCAGGTCTACCAGACCACCATGCTCGAAGTGTTCCACATCAACCACAGCGAGCTGGGTTACCTGTACTCGATGCTCGGCACGATTTTCCTGCTCAGCTACTTGCCCAGTGGCTGGCTGGCCGACCGTGTTGCGCCGCGCTTCCTGATTTTCTTCTCGCTGGTCGCCACTGGCGCCCTGGGCCTGTGGTACTCCACGGCGCCATCAATGACCGGACTGATGATCATCTTCGGTTGCTGGGGCCTGACCACCGGCCTGACCTTCTGGGCCTCGGTGCTCAAGCGGGTGAAGATGATTGCCCATCACTCCGAGCAGGGCCGTTTCTTCGGCATCCTCGATGGCGGTCGCGGCCTGGTGGAAGCCTTGCTGGCGACCGTAGCCCTGGGACTGTTCGCCTTTGCCACCGAAACCCGTGGCGAGTCGGCGGCCGAGGGCTTCAAGCACGTGGTCTACCTCTATGCCTTCACCTGCATCGCCATTGGCTGCGTGCTGGTGCTGATCAAGGACCCGAAGTCGATGGAGGACACAGCGGCGGTGGAGAAGGGCAAGTTCAACCTGCTCGGCGACCTCGCCACGCTGGTGAAAATCCCCGAGCTGTGGCTGGTCACCGCCATCGTGTTCTGCGGTTACCACATCTTCTGGGCCACCTACAGTTTCTCCGATTACCTGCAGGGCGGCGGTATGACGGCGGTCATGGCCGGCACCATCACCACCATCAAGCTGTGGATGCGCCCGATTGGCGGCATCGGCGGGGGCTGGCTGGGTGACAAGTTCTCCAACATCTCGGTGCTGGTGGTGGCGCTGTTACTGGCGACACTGGCGATGGTCGGCCTGATCGTGTTCCCGGCGCTCAACAGCATGGGCCTGCTGATCGGCACGGTGATTTTCATCGGCCTGATGACCTACGCCATTCGTGGTCTGTACTGGGCGATTCTCGACACCTGCAACATTCCGCTGCGCATCACCGGCCTGGCCATCGGCATTGTCTCGGTGGTCGGTTACCTCCCGGATGCCTTCATTCCATTGATCAACGGCTACCTCACCGAACATTTCCCCGGTGCCTTTGGTTACAAGCTGTATTTCGGCTACATCGCGTTCGTCGGCCTGCTCGGAACCCTGGCGGCCCTGACCCTGCGTGCACGTATCAATCGTAAATCTTTGAAGACAGGTGCCTGAGATGAAAATCGTCGCCCTTGAAACTCACATTGTTGCCGTACCACCACCGCACGTTGGTGGCATGTACTGGCTGTTCGTCAAGATCAAGACCGACTGCGGCATCGAAGGCGTGGGTGAAATCTACGCCGCGACCTTCGGCCCCAAGGCCATGCTGCCGATCATCGAAGACGTGTTCGAACGCTACCTGTTGAACCAGGACCCGCACCACATCGAGCGCTTCTTCCGCCAGGCGTACTCGAGCGGTTTCACCCAGCGTCCCGACCTGACCATGATGGGTGTGGTCAGCGGCCTGGAAATGGCCTGCTGGGACATCATCGGCAAAGCAGCGAACAAGCCGGTGTACGAGTTGCTCGGCGGCAAGGTCAACGAGCGCCTGCGGTCCTATACCTACCTGTACCCGGTCAACAGCAAGGGTGAGTACGACTACGACGACCCGGACCTGGCCGCCGAGTGCGCCATCGAGAACATGAACAAAGGCTTCACCGCCTTGAAATTCGACCCGGCCGGGCCGTACACCGCGTACTCCGGGCATCAGATTTCCCTGGAAGTGCTGGAGCGCTGCGAAACCTTCTGCCGCAAGATCCGTGAAGCGGTGGGTGACAAGTGCGACCTGCTGTTCGGCACCCATGGGCAGATGGTGCCGTCCTCGGCGATCCGCCTGGCCAAGCGCCTGGAGAAGTACGACCCGCTGTGGTTCGAAGAACCGGTGCCGCCGGGCCAGGAAGAGGCCATGGCGCAAGTCGCGGCCAAGACCAGCATCCCGATTGCCACTGGTGAGCGCCTGACCACCAAGTACGAATTCTTCAAGCTGCTGCAGGCGGGGGGCGCCTCGATCCTGCAAATGAACGTCGCCCGCTGTGGCGGGCTGCTGGAAGCGAAGAAGATCGCCAGCATGGCCGAGGCCTATTACGCGCAGATAGCCCCGCACCTCTACAACGGGCCGATTGGCGCGGCGGCAAGTTTCCAGCTGGCCACCTGCACGCCGAACTTCCTGATCCAGGAAAGCATCATGACCTGGGGCGGTTTCCATGCCGAAGTCCTGACCAAACCGTTGCAGTGGGAGGACGGCTACATCATCCCGTCCACCGAGCCGGGCCTTGGCGTAGAGCTGAACATGGACGTGGTGCGCAAGCATTCGCCATACACCGGCGAGCGCCTGCACTTGCAGATGGCGCCGAACCCGGCTGACGTCAAAGACACATCACCGGCCAAGGGCTGACGGGGACCTTCTGTAGGAGCGAGCTTGCTCGCGATGGATCCGAGAACGCCGCGGGGCGTCAGATGCGCCGCGTTATCGTTGACCCCCATCGCGAGCAAGCTCGCTCCTGCAAAGAACCGTTTTTTTGTACAACGACTTATGCGGTAACCGTGCATGACATACGACTACATCATCGCTGGCGCTGGCGCCGCAGGCTGCGTGTTGGCCAATCGCCTCTCGGCCTCGGGGAAACACACGGTATTGCTGCTGGAAGCGGGCGGTAAGGACAGCTCGCTGTGGTTCAAGATCCCGGTCGGCTTCGCCAAAATGTATTACAACCCGACCTTCAACTGGATGTACTACAGCCAGCCGCAAAAACAGTTGGGCAACCGCGAAATCTACGCGCCGCGCGGCAAGGTGCAGGGTGGCTCGGGCTCTATCAATGCGATGATCTACGTGCGCGGCCAGGCCCACGATTTCGACGATTGGGCGGCCAACGGTAACGAGGGTTGGGGCTTCAAGGACGTGCTTCCGTACTTCCGCAAACTGGAAAACCACCCGCTGGGCGATAGCGAGTACCACGGCGGCAGGGGCCCGATCAGCATCACCCCGATGCAGGGCCAGACCCACCCGATCTGTGACGTGTTCCTCAAGGGCTGCGAGGAGCTGGGTTACCCGCACAGCGACGATTTCAACGGGCCGAAGTTCGAAGGTGCGGGGATCTATGACGTCAACACCCGCGACGGCCAGCGCTGTTCCAGCAGCTTTGCGCATCTGCATCCGGCGTTGAGCCGGCCGAACCTGACCGTCGAGCATTACGCGCTGGTGGATCGGGTGTTATTCGATAACGGCTGCGCGACGGGAATTTCCATCACCCAGCACGGTGTGACGCGAACCTTTACCGCGAACAAGGAAGTGATCCTTTGCGCCGGCGCCGTGGACACGCCGAAGATTCTGCAATTGTCCGGCGTGGCGGATCAGGCGCTGCTGGCCAAACACAACATTCCCTTGGTCAAGCATCTGCCGGCGGTCGGGCAGAACCTGCAAGACCACCTGTGCGCCAGCTATTACTACAAGGCCAATATCCCGACGCTCAACGATGAATTGAGCTCGCTGTTCGGTCAGTTCAAGCTCGGCTTGAAATACCTGTTCACCCGCAAGGGCGCCCTGGCGATGAGCGTGAATCAGGCCGGTGGTTTCTTCCGTGGCAATGACCAGCAGGCCAACCCGAACCTGCAATTGTACTTCAACCCGCTGTCGTACCAGATTCCGAAAAACAACAAGGCCAGCCTCAAGCCCGAGCCGTATTCCGGGTTCCTGTTGTGCTTCAATCCGTGCCGGCCAACCAGTCGCGGGTACATCGAGATCGCCTCGAAAAACCCTCGGGATGCGGCGCTGATCGACCCTAATTACCTGAGCACGCAAAAGGACATCGACGAGGTGATCCAGGGCAGTCGCCTGATGCGCAAGATCATGCAGGCGCCAGCACTCAAGGGCATCACGGTCGAGGAAGTGCTACCAGGCCCGGAGGTCGAATCCGACGAGCAGATGCTGCAGTATTTCCGCGACAACAGCGGTTCGATTTATCACCTGTGCGGTTCTTGCGCCATGGGAGCGGACTTGCAGACGTCGGTGGTGGACAAGCGCCTGAAGGTGCATGGACTGGAGGGCTTGCGGATCGTCGATGCGTCGATTTTCCCCAACGTGACCTCCGGCAACACCCATGCCGCCGTGCTGATGGTGGCGGAGAAGGGCGCTGACCTGATCCTGCAGGACGCCTGACTTCACCGTTTACCTGTAGCAAAAATGAATTTCCGCACGTTCCGCTGCTCCTACCTGTAGACAGCGGAGTTGAGCCCGCGAATTCATTGAGGCAAACAGGGAGCGGCACGGTCATGAGTCGAGTACCGACAGCGGGCGAATACCTTCCTGGCGGGTTGATCCTGGTGGTTGAGGATGACCCGCTGATTCTGGAATTTCTCTGTGAAATCCTGCAGGACGAAGGCTTTGTGGTGCAGCCGCAGGCCAGTGCGGACGCTGCATCGAAGTACCTGGAACAGCATGCGCAGAATGTGCGGATGCTGCTGACCGACATCACCATGCCGGGCAAGCTCAATGGCGCGGACCTGGCCAATCTGTTCGGTGATCGCTGGCCGGACAAGCCGATCATGATCATGTCCGGTTATGAGACCCCTGAAAGCTCAGGCGTACGGCATGCGGTTTCGTTCATCCAGAAACCCTGGGCCCTGGGGCAATTGCTCGACTGCGTACAAAACACCTTGCAGGGCAATCGTTCGCTACCTTGATCCTGTACATTGGCCGTCACACCCGCCAGATCCTATAGACAGGAAGGACCGTCTTGTCCGCTCAAACCTCCGTTTTCCATAACCCGTACCGTGCCTTTCTGTTCGATATGGACGGCACCGTGCTGACTTCCATTGCCGCCGCCGAGCGCGTCTGGGCGACCTGGGCTGAGCGTCACGGCGTCGATGTCGAGACCTTCCTGCCCACTATCCACGGTGCCCGTGCCATCGACACGATCAACCGCCTGGCGTTACCCGGCGTCGATGCCGAAGCCGAAGCGGCATGGATCACCCAGGCCGAACTCGAGGATGTCGACGGGGTGCAAGAGGTGGTGGGCGCGGCGGGGTTTCTCAAGTCCTTGCCGGTGCAGCAATGGGCCATCGTTACGTCCGCGCCGAGGGCGTTGGCCTTGCGCCGAATGGCCGCGGCCGGAATTCCCGAGCCGCAGGTGATGGTCACTGCCGAAGACGTCAGCGCCGGCAAACCTGATCCGGCGGGTTACCGATTGGCGGCCCTGCGCTTGGGGGTCGATATCACCGAGTGCCTGGTGTTCGAAGACGCCACGGTGGGGATTCTCGCCGCCGAGGCGGCGGGGGCGGATTTGCTGATCGTCACCGCCACCCATGAGCAGCCGATCGAGACGGCGCATGCCATGTTGGCCGGTTTCGATGTGGTGGCCGTTTCTGTGGATGCCGCCAACCTGATTCGCCTGTGTCCACGCTAGCGGTCGTTGCGTCACATTGCTGTTGGAAGTGAGGTTGCCTTCGCTGGCAAGCCAGCGCCTACAGGGGATTGGGTTTGGCGCAGATCTTGTGGACGCCGCAGATTTCTCTAGGAGCTGGCTTGCCAGCGAAATCGGTGTATCAGGCGCCATTGCTGTTGAATGGACCGCCCCCATCGCAAGTCGCTTCAGTAGACTCCTGGAACCAATCGCCAGCTGCGCGTGCAGTAAGCCTCGTACTCAGCCCCGAATTGTGCCCGCAGCAGGGCCTCTTCCGCCTCTATCCGCGCAATCAACGGGATCAGCGTCAGCGCCGCCAGCAGCAGGCCCACGCCCGAGCGGAACGCCAGTGCCCAGCCCACGGCAATGACCAACATGCCCAGGTAACTGGGGTTGCGCAGGTTGCGATAAATCCCCTCGGTGACCAGGCGATGTCCTGGCTGGATCGCCACAAGCCCACTGAAGCGTTTGCCGAGCACGAACACCGGCCACATTCGCAGGGCGCCGCCGAGGATGAACAGCAAGGCCCCCAGCCAACGCATGCCCTCGCCACCGAACGTGCAGAAGTCGATCCGGTCGGTGTAGGCCGGCAGGTAACCACTCAACAGGCCAATGACCGCGAAGGCCGGGAGTACCCAGCGGTTGGCCCGATCTTCGCGTTCGCCGGAACTCAGGTTGACCTCGGTGAACAGCGAGGCGATGGCCATGATCAGCGTGGCGAGCGCCACCACCACCAGCGCAGCATGGGAAAAAAACGCGGCGAAACCACCTAGCCCCACAATGGCCAGCAGAAGGTAGGCGAGGGTGGACACGATGGCGAAAAACGCCAGTCTGGCGGAAATTTTCATATGCAACTCCACTTGGGGCATTGTCCCCTCATTCAGTGTAGGACTGGCTTGCCAGCGAAAGCGTCTGTGTCATCGACGTCTCTCCCCAAGACCCTCACATCCCGGCCCCTACAGTGGCCTGGGGATCACGAAGCGGGCGCTGCGCCTCATGACTTGCGACGGTTGGCCAAACACCCTCAAGCGCTGAAAAAGCCAACCTCGGGTCAGGGTGAACTAAGCTTGGAGAAGGACCGTTCACCGCTGACCCGTGGACCCTTTGACGAGTAGGCGGCGTGTAACAGGAGCCGCCATGCTTCACATCAGAACGCCGTTGATTCTGCATCCTGGCCTTTCGACCAAGACCCGCCGCATCTGGCTCAAACTGGAAAACCTGCAACCGAGCGGTTCATTCAAGCTGCGCGGCATGGGCCTTTTGTGCAGTCAGGCCGCGGCCCAGGGCAAAACCAGGGTCGTTTGTCCATCCGGGGGCAATGCCGGATTCGCCACCGCCGTGGCTGCGGCCAGCCTGGGGTTGAAGGCCTGCATCGTGGTGCCGCATACAACCCCTGAAAGTACCCGCGCGCGGATCGGCAGAACCGGTGCCGAGGTGATTGTCCACGGCAAAGTCTGGGACGATGCCAATCAACGGGCCAGGGAACTCGCTCAGGGCGCGGACAGCGAATACGTGCCGGCTTTCGATCATCCGGTGTTGTGGCAAGGGCACAGCACGATGATCGATGAAATCCTCGAAGACTGTCCGCAGGTCGACGCGGTGGTGACGTCGGTGGGTGGCGGTGGATTGCTCGCGGGCATTCTCACCGGGTTGATCCGCCATCAGCGCACCGACTGCCGGATCATTGCCTGCGAAACCCGCGGCGCGGCATCGTTCGCCGCTGCCATGGTGGCGGGGCATCCGGTGCGTTTGCCACGGATCGACACGGTCGCCACTTCGCTCGGCGCCGCTCAGGTGGCGGCGTGGCCGGTCCGGCATATCCTCGACTTTGCCCATGAGTGCGTGGTGCTGGGGGACGAGGAGGCGATCATGGGCGTGGTGCGTTACGCCAGTGATTTGCGGCAGTTGGTGGAACCGGCGTGTGGCGTGTCGCTGGCCGTTGCCTACCTGGATCATCCAGCGATTGCCGAGGCCCGGGACGTGGTGATTGTGGTGTGCGGCGGGGTCAGCATCAGCGCGGCACTGGTGGCCGGCTGGGCGCGGCACTCTTGAATTGAGCGATGGCAAGCAAGGCAGGGCCGGAAACGGCGTCCTGGTTTCACCAGCCCCACCGCTAAAGTTGGCCGTCGTTATTGACCAGCCGGAACGCCTTCCTGGACGAGAATGGCACGGGCCAGGTCTTCGTCGCTTGCGTTGTTGAGGTCGGGATGTTCCTGACGGAGCTGTTTGAGAACCGATTCCAGATAGGCGCCGCGAATGGTACCGCCACTGGCCACGAAGCTGGAGGCGTCATCCCGGGCGGGAATCATGAGTTTATGGTCCTTGAACGTCGAGTACAGCGATGCGGAAACCCCGGCTGAGGTGGCGACATCGCCTGCATCCACCTTGGCCATGGCGGAGCCGAAGGGTAAACACAGCAACAGAGAAGAAACGATAATCAGACGGCGCATGACGGTGTCCTCTGAAAGCGTGAAGCAAAAAGGAAGTACCTCATCATTTAGGATGCATGGCGGTCGCCAGGAGTTCCCTGAGGGTGAACATTGACACTGGTGCGGTCGGATAATCATTTTTCCGGGAGCGTGTTCACAGCTCGTGAACTGTAGGAGCTGGCTTGCCAGCGAATGCGGCCGTGAGCGCGGCGCAAGGTCCGGGGGCCTCTTCGCCGGCAAGCCGGCTCCTACACGGGGAACGGGTTCACAAGGGCCGAACTGTAGGAGCTGGCTTGCCAGCGAAGGCGGTTGTGAACGCGGCGCAAGGTTCGGGGGCCTCTTCGCCGGCAAGCCGGCTCCTACACGGGGAACGGGTTCACAAGGGCCGAACTGTAGGAGCTGGCTTGCCAGCGAAGGCGGTTGTGAACGCGGCGCAAGGTTCGGGGGCCTCTTCGCCGGCAAGCCGGCTCCAACACGGGGAACGGGTTCACAAGGGCTGAACTGTAGGAGCTGGCTTGCCAGCGAATGCGGTTGTGGGAGCGGCGCGATATCCAGAGGCGACATGGCCGGCAGGCTCCCGATGCCGATCTTCTTCGTGGTCGGGCCCTGCTTCTGGCGCTATTCTCCAGCCTGATCGATGATCGATGATCGATGATCGATGACCGGGAGCGGGGCTGTGTTGGCATGAGGGCAGGGCAGGTGAGCGTCGATGTCGACAGCGTGGTGGTTGGTGCCGGAGTGGTCGGCCTGGCGGTGGCCCGGGCGCTGGCCATGAGCGGGCGCGAGGTGATCCTGGTCGAGGCCGGTGCCGGCATCGGTGTTGGCATCAGTTCGCGTAATTCCGAGGTGATCCACGCCGGCATCTATTACCCCGGCGGCAGCCTCAAGGCGCAGTTATGTGTGGAGGGCAGGCAACGACTTTACGCCTTCTGCGATGAGCGCGGGGTGCGCTATCAGCGCCTGGGCAAGCTGATCGTGGCCAGTGATGATGCGCAACAGGTGGCCCTGCAGGCGTTGCTGGAGCAGGGTCGGCGCAATGGCGTCGATGATCTGCAATGGCTGGACGCCGATCAGGCACGGGAGCTGGAGCCGGCGTTGTCCTGCGTCGCCGCACTGTGGTCGCCATCCACCGGCATTGTCGACTCCCATGGCTTGATGCTGGCGCTGCAGGTCGAAGCCGAAGCCCTGGGAACTTCCGTGGCCTTTCAGACGCCGTTGCTGTCTGCGCACTGCATCGAACAGGGCTTCGAACTGCACATGGGCGGCACCGAGCCCATGACCTTGAGTTGCCGTGAGCTGATCAATTGCGCCGGGTTGTCCGCGCCGCAGGTGGCCAGCCGGATTGAAGGGCTGTCCTCCCGGCACGTTCCCGTGGCGCATTTGTGCAAGGGCAGCTATTTCAGCTTCAGCGGCCGGGCGCCGTTCCGGCATCTGGTCTATCCGGCACCGGAAAGTGCCGGATTGGGCGTGCACATGACCCTCGATCTGGGCGGCCAGGCGCGATTCGGGCCGGACGTGGAATGGGTCGACACAGTCGATTACCGCGTGGCCCCCCATCGTGCCGATGGTTTTTATCAGGCGATCCGGCGTTACTGGCCAGGGCTGCCCGATCACAGCCTGCAACCGGCCTACAGCGGCATCCGCCCGAAAATCAGCGGGCCGAACGACCCCGCCGCTGACTTCCGCATCAGTGGCCCGACCGAGCATGGGGTTCCGGGATTGGTGAACCTGTTCGGCATCGAATCGCCAGGCCTGACCAGTTGCCTGGCGCTGGCCGGGCAGGTAATGAGGCAGCTTGCCTGACGGCCGTGTAGGAGCGAGCTTGCTCGCGATGGACGTTAACGAAAACGCGGGGAGTCTGACACCCCACGGTGTTCTCAGGTCCATCGTCGGATCGCCGCCCGGAGCAAGCTCGCTCCTACAGGATCAGGATCAGGTTGCTTTGATGACCGGTAATCAGCGTTTGCGCCGCCTCACTCGGATAGCGCTATCCTTGGAAGATGCGCTCATCGCCATCGGAGAAGTCTGATGATCAACGTACGCACTGCCCGCATGCTTGCCGATTACAAACAATGGGCCAATCAGCGCCTCTTCGATAATCTGGCCCAACTGCCGCCGGGCGAAGTCGAAAAACAGCGCGCTTCAGTGTTCAAAACCATGATCGGTACGCTGAACCACATCTATGTGGTGGACTGCATCTGGCAGGCTCACCTCGAAGGCCGGGGGCACGGCTTCAAGACCTCCCACGAATTGGTGCATCCGGCCCTGACCGACTTGCGCCTGGCGCAGCAGGACGTCGATCACTGGTACAGCGACTGGACCGCACGGCAGACCGATGCCTCCCTGGATAAACCCGTCAGGTTTACTTTCGTTTCCGGTGAAAGCGGCACCATGAGCGCCGGCGCGATACTGATGCATGTGATCAATCACGCCAGCTATCACCGTGGCTGGGTGATCCAGATGTATTTCGAGATCCCGGCCATGCCGCCCATGACTGACCTGCCGATCTACTTGCGCGAGACGGATCCGCAGTTCAATTCGCTCAATGCCCCGGCAGTGGAGCAGACATGTGCTCCACAATTTTCGAGCGCAACCAACGTTCTGCCGGATCGTTATCGTTGACCCCGTTCCAGACCATGGACAGTTCGGACAGCTTGATGTCGAACGGCGCGTCATCGGCGCGCAGCTGGCTGCTGCCTTCGATCAGCGCGCATGCCGCGTAATCCGGCACCGTTGCCAACATCTCGGTGCCCGCCAGCAAGGCGCGCAGGCCGGCAAACTGCGGCACCGCCAGCACCACCCGGCGCGAGCGGCCGATGCGTGCGAGATCGGCATCAATCGCCCCGGTCAGGTCCCCGGAAAACGACACCAGCGCATGCGGACGCTCGCAGAATTCATCCAGGGTCAGGGGGCCGGGCCGGTTGTCACCGCGCAGGATCTTGACGCTCAAGTCCCGCAGTTTCTTGCGCTTGGCATTGGCCGGCAATTCAGTGGTGTAGCTGATCCCTACGGTAATCTCCCCGGTGGCGAGCATGGACGACATCAGCAGGAAATTCACCCGGCGCACAACGACTATGACGTTCTGCGCCTCTTCGCGTATCTGCTTGAGCAACGGTGGAAACAGACCGAATTCAGCGTCATCGGACAGGCCGATGCGAAACACGTCACGGCTGGTGGAGGGGTCGAAATCCTTGGCCCGGCTGACCGCGCCGGAGATGGTATCCATCGCCGGCTGCAACTCCTTGAGAATTGCCAGGGCGCGCGGGGTCGGCTCCAGGCTACGGCCGTTACGCACCAATAGCGGATCGTCGAACAAATCACGCAAGCGCGCCAGTGCCGCACTGACGGCCGGCTGGCCGAGGAACAATTTCTCTCCGGCGCGGGTGAGGTTCTTTTCGAACATCAGGGTTTCGAAAATCACCAACAGGTTCATGTCCACGCGGCGCAGGTCGTTGCGGTTCATGGTCGGGGCTCGTTGGGTTTTGGGGTCTTTTAAGTAAAGCAGCAAACCTCCGGGAATCTATGGGGTCCAGTGGCTTGCATGCAGATACCCGGGCGCGAATACAGGCGCTGACGGAATTCCCTTGGCTGTTGACGTTCCGGCAGCGAGTTGACCCTTGATCCGAATGAAGCGCAGCTGGAAGGTTTTCTGCTGGCGGCTCGCTACACTTTTCCCGGCCGTGGCCGCAGTGATACCCGCAACTTTCTGGCAGGCACTGTGCAGGCGAAACGCGTATCCGAGTGCGCACCCTTGCCGATCATTGGAGTTTGAGCATGAAAATCGATCTGAGTGGAAAACTGGCGATTGTCAGCGGCAGCACGGCCGGCATTGGCCTGGGCATCAGCCAGGCGTTGGCCGAGTCCGGCGCCACGGTGGTGGTGATCGGTCGCGATACGGCCAAGGTCGAACAGGCCTTGGCGAGCATTCGCCAGCAGGTGCCGGGCGCTCAACTGCGCGGGCTGACCGCCGATCTCGGCACGGCCGAAGGCGCGCAGAAACTGTTCGCCGCCGAACCACGGGCCGACATCCTGGTGAACAACCTGGGGATCTACGAAGCGGTGGATTTCTTCGACACCCCAGACAGCGAGTGGACGCGCTTCTATGAGGTCAACGTGATCTCCGGTGTGCGCCTGTCCCGGCATTATGTGCCGGACATGGTCAAGCAGGGCTGGGGGCGGGTGATTTTCCTGTCTTCGGAATCCGGCATCGCGATCCCGGCCGACATGCTCAATTATGGCGTGACCAAAAGCGCCAACCTCGCCGTGTCCCATGGACTGGCCAAACGGTTGGCGGGCACCGGGGTCACGGTCAATGCGATCCTGCCGGGCCCGACCTTGACCGACGGCGTGGAGCACATGCTCAAGGATGCCATTGCCCAATCCGGTCGCAGTCTCCAGGAGGAAGCCGACGCCTTCGTGCGCAAGGCCCGGCCAACTTCGATCATCCAGCGCGTGGCTCATGTTGAGGAAGTCGCGAATCTGGTGGCTTACATCGCTTCGCCGCTATCCTCGGCCACCACGGGCGCCGCCCTGCGGGTCGATGGCGGTGTCGTCGACAGCCTGGCCATCTGAACCTACTGATCAAGAGAGAATATGACATGGCATCTGCATCAGCCTTCATCGACATCCCGGTTTCGGCCGATCAGGTCTGGCAATTGATCGGTGGATTCAACTCGCTGCCGGACTGGCTGCCGTTCATTCCCAGGAGCGAACTCAGCGAGGGCGGGCGTGTGCGCAGCCTGCAAACGGCGGACGGTGCAGTGGTGATCGAGCGCCTGAAAACGTTTGATGATGCCGGCAAGACCTACAGCTACTCGATTGTGCAGGCGCCGTTTCCGGCCACTGAGTACCTGGCGACGATCAAGGTCGAGAGCCAGGGGGAGGGCGCAGGGGTGACCTGGTCCGGCCGGTTTGAACCGGTGGGGGTCAGTGACGAGGAAGTGATGGCATTGTTCGCCGGGATTTACCAGGGCGGACTGCAGGCGCTACGGGCCAATTACCCCGCTTAGCCTGGACCCGTAGGAGCCGGCTTGCCGGCGAAGGACTCCAGTGCCCCGCGTTTATCCAATCTCAGCGCGTTATCGTTGACCGCCTTCGCTGGCAAGCCAGCTCCTACAGTTTGGTCCTTGTGGACCGGGTCTCCGTGTAGGAGCCGGCTTGCCGGCGAAGGGGCCTTTGGAGCTTGCGCCGCGTTCACGACTGCCTTCGCTGGCAAGCCAGCTCCTGCAGATTGGGTGTTTACCCTCAGGTCGGGGTCATCAAACTCTGCCGGCAATCGAGCACCAGCCGCGCGCCTCCCAGTTCACTGCGTCCCAACTCCAGCGTAAAACCGTGCAGGCTGACAATCGCCGCGACGATCGACAACCCCAGGCCGAAACCGCTTTTCTGATTGCCTGCTTCGGCGCGATAGAATCGCTGGAACACCGCCTCGCGTTCGGCTTCCGGGATTCCGGGGCCGGAATCGAGCACTTCAATGCGGGTATGTCCACCCTGATTGACCCCTCGCAAAATCACCGCGCCGCCGGGCGGGGTGAATTTGATCGAGTTGCTCAACAGGTTCGCGATCGCCTCGAACAACAGCGCCCGGTCACCCTTGAGCGGCGGCAATGACGCTGGCAAGTGCAGTTGAAAAACCAGGCCATCGTCTTCGGCCAGTGGCAGATAAAACTCATGCAGTTCCTGTAGTAACGCCACCGGGTCGAGTTGCACGAAACCGGAACGGCGCTGGCGATCTTCCAGTTCGGAAATGCGCAGCAGGCCGCGAAAACGCGCCATCAAGGTGTCCGCTTCGCCCAGTACCAAATCCAGTTGCGCCGCTTCGGCAGAGCCTTCACCGGCCTGTTGTTGCATGCGATAGAGCTGTGCGCGCAAGCGGGTCAGCGGCGTGCGCAAGTCATGGGCGATGTTGTCGCACACGCCCTTGACCTCGTTCATCAAGCGCTCGATGCGTTCGAGCATGGCGTTGACGATGGCGGCGAGCATGTCCAGTTCATCGCGGCGATTGGACAGCGGCAGGCGTTTGGTCAGGTCGCCGGCGACGATGGCCTCGGCGCGGGCCTGAATCGCGCGAATACGCCGCAGCGGACGGCGGCGCAACAAGTGCCAGCCGACGATGCCCGGCAGGATGGTCATGGTCACGCCCCAGAACAATGCATGGAGGATGATGCGGGTGACGGCAAACAACGAACCGTTGTCGCGCACCAGCACCAGCCAGCGACCGTCGCGGGTCTGGGTCGCCACCGCGTCGCAGCTGTCCGTAGGCAGGGTCGGGTCGTCGGAGTCGGTGCAGTCGCTGAGCATGTGGATCTTGCCGTCCAGTGGCAAGCCATCGGGGATAAAGCGCAGGGCGCCGCTGAGGTAACGCTGATGGCTGTCGAACAGGCCGTAGGCGTCGATGCCGCGAATGTCGAAGGTCATGCTGACGGCGAGGGCGTCCACCAGCTGTTCGCCCTGAAAGCGCGAGAACAGATGCTGACGTTGCATCAACGAATGCTTGGCCAGGTTGTCCAGGTAGGCTGACACTTCGTAGTACATGACGCCCATGAGTATCCCGCTCCAGGCCACGAACAACGCACTGTAGAGCGCCAGCAGACGGCTGCTGGAAGAACGCCAGCCTTTAGACGGGTTCGGCAATGACATAACCCGAGCCTCGCACGGTTCGAATCAGTGGGGCATTGCCGGGTGGGTCGATTTTTTTGCGCAGGCGGCCAATGTGCACGTCGATCAGGTTGGTACCGGGATCGAAATGATAGCCCCAGACCTCTTCGAAAATCATCATCCGCGAGAGGATTTGCCCGGTGTTGCGCATCAAGAATTCCAGCAGTTTGTATTCGGTGGGCAGCAGCGTCAGCAATTCCCCATTGCGACTGGCTTCATGGCTGATCAGGTTCAGTTCCAGATCCGCCACCCGCAACGTGGTGGCCTGGGCCGTCACGGTGTTCTGGCGGCGCAACAGGACTTCGACGCGGGCGGCCATTTCATCGGTGGCGAAGGGTTTGGTCAGGTAATCATCGCCACCGGCGCGCAAGCCGCGTACGCGCTCGTCGACATCGGAGAGGGCGCTGATCATCAGGATGGGGGTCGCCACACCCATGGTCCGCAGCGTGGTGACGATTGCCAGGCCATCAAGCTCGGGCAGCATGCGGTCAAGGGTGATCAGGTCATAGTTGCCGCTGACTGCGCGCTCCAGCCCTTCGCGGCCGTTGTCGACCCAATCGACTTCGAGGCCGTGGCTGCTCAGTTCGGCGACAATTTCCCGGGCGGTCACGGCGTCGTCTTCGATGGTCAAGATGCGGGTCATAGGCTGGCCTGATAAATCGGTTCAATGCTGAGTTCGGAGCATTTTGCCAAGAATTGCCCGCGAGTTAATAAATTAACTTTCATGTGATCGCGGTGTTCCTGTGTAACGACGGCTCTATCAACGCTTCGAAAAAAGTTGTTCATCTATATATGGCAGCCAAAGCCAGCCCCGGCCACAAGCGCTGGTGCAGGATGCCGATGGCTTTGCCTGCGTAACCGGTTCGTTCTGTACCGGGCCCAGAGGCGGCGTTTACTGCCTTGCGACCGGGAACAATAAAAGCTACAGGCGCCGTTGGTTTTCGCAATGCAGAAAACCCGTCCAGGCTGGCCATTTATTGCATATTGCATGGCCCCTTGAAGTTCCATTTTTGTAACCCGCTGAAGTTAAACGACTTATCTAGAATCCGCGACTGGCATGGTCACTGCAATTGTTCATTCGAAGAGTTGTAACACCATCTTTCCTGCCTGGAGCGATACAACGATGAATAGATCCTCTGATGGTTTCTATCCTGCCGTAGATGAATCGAGCACGCTCTCGGGCGTGTCCTGGGGGGCGATTTTCGCCGGGGCTGCAGCGGCAGCGGCGTTGTCGCTGATCCTCGTGCTGCTGGGTTTCGGCCTGGGCTTTTCGGCGGTTTCGCCGTGGGCCAATGAGGGCGTGAGCGCCAAAGGCCTGGGCATTTCCACGATCGTCTGGCTGGCCGTCACCCAAATAATCGCCTCCGGGGCCGGTGGCTACATCGCCGGCCGGCTGCGGGTGAAATGGGCGTATATGCACGGCGATGAAGTCTACTTCCGAGATACCGCCCATGGCTTCCTGGCCTGGTGCGTGGCGACGCTGGTCACGGCCACGCTGGTGGCCGGTTCGGTCAGCAGCCTGGTCAGCAGCGGGGTGCAGGCCGGGGCGCAGGTCGTGGGTGGCACGGCCAGTGCCGTGACTCAGGCGGCGGGCACGGCAGCGGCCAATACCGACAGCGACCAGTACGGTTACTTCATCGACAGCCTGTTTCGCGATGATCGTCCGGCCGCCGTCAGCGATGACGCTGCCCGGGGTACCGTGACGCGCATCTTTGTCCGCTCCTTGAACAATGATGGGCAACTGGCTGCCGAGGACCGTACCTACCTGGCGCAGTTGGTGGCGCAACGGACCAACCTCACCCAGGCAGACGCGCAACGCCGGGTCGATGAAGTGTATGGGCGCACTCAGAAAGCCGTGGCCGACACCAAGCTGAAGGCACAACAAGCGGCAGACACTGCTGCCAAAGTCGCTGCCTGGACCACGTTGTGGATGTTCGTTGCGCTGTTGGCCGGTGCATTTTTCGCCAGCCTTGCCGCGACTTTCGGCGGTCGTCGTCGGGATGCGGTGGTGTATCTGGAATCCGACACCTACGTCACCACCACAACCATTCGCTAACTCAGGAGAAACATCATGCGCTCATTACTGTTGTTCTTTCTTGGCGTACCGATCCCGATCATCATCCTGATCGCTCTGTTCATGCACTGATCCATAAAAGGCAAAGATCGCAGCCTGCACCAGCTCCTACACCAATCCTGGTAGGCGCTGGTGCAGGCTGCGAATTTTTGACGCTTGAAAACCCTTACTCAAGCGGCGTGCTGACAAACGCCTCTAGCCCTTCGGCATACGCAGTAAATGCCGCGATCCGCGGAAATTGCGCGTCGTCGACCTGATCCGGCACCACCAGGTTGGTGAAGCTCCAGGCCACGGCGAGGGTGATGCCAGCCTGGTCAATCGAACCGTCGGTATTCAGCGGTTGCTTGTCCAGCTCGCGCTCCAGCGCGGCATAGGCCGCCGCCAGTTGCCCTTCGACCCGTTCAACCCAGGGATGGTATTGAATGTCCGCCGGGCGCAAGTTGCGCTCGTAATAGAGTTGCACCGACTTTTCGCAGGCCGCCAACGCCAACCCGATAAGGCGCAATGCATGCAGGCGCTGCTCGATGCCAGCGGGCATCAGGCTGCGGCCAGGCGCAGCGAGTGCCTGCAGGTAATCGATTATCAGCGTCGAATCCATCAGCACTTCGCCGTCATCCAGCACCAGTGTGGGCGCCTTGACCACCGGGTTGATTTGCCGGAATTGCTCGAAGTGCCTGAACACCGACACCGATTCGTGATCCAGTGTAATGCCCAGCCGTTTGGCAGAAATGGCGACGCGTCTTACGTAGGGCGAATCGAGCATGCCGATCAGCTTCATTTAACCGCTCCTTGAAGTAGCCATTTCGGGAGGGACAACCTTAGCTGAGCCCGGCGGGTGTGCAAATAGGGTGGTATCGGGTAGCCGTTTGTCTTCTATATACCTCCGCTGGATGGAATTTCTTGCTATAAACGCACTCCGATGACCGCCTGAATGCCTGTCATAGAGCATTTTCGAGGCTTTGTCGGACAAATTCGCTGTCTTTTCAGTTGCTGAGGCCTCAAGTCGGCCTTAGACTGCCGCCCCTCGTAAATTGAGTGCCGGGTGGCGCTTGGAACAAACGGCGCCTTTCCGATGGCCTGCCCAGGTCAGCCGGAACGCTCCCTTATTCGCCTTAATGCACGTTTTTTTATAGAGATATCAATGACAAAGGACAAGTTGCTGGCCATGCCGGCGGATGACTACATGAATGCCGAGCAACATGCTTTTTTCTCCGAGCTGTTGCAAAACATGAAAGTCGAAACCCATGAGCGCATCGAACAGAATCGCATCGCCATCGAGAGCCTGGACACCCCGGCCGATCCGGCTGACGCGGCTTCCGTCGAAGAAGAGCGCACCTGGCTGGTGAATGCGATCGATCGCGACCAGCGCATGCTGCCGCAGTTGGAACAAGCCCTGGAACGAATCAAGGAAGACAGCTTCGGCTGGTGCGACGACAGCGGCGAGCCAATCGGCCTGAAACGCCTGCTGATCAGCCCAACGACCAAGTACTGCATCGAAGCTCAAGAGCGTCACGAGCAAATCGACAAGCACCAGCGTCAGGCATGATTCTGTGAGGCAGCCCGTTTAGCTCGGGTCGCCTTGAAAAGATCGCAGCCTTCGCTTGCGCCTAACCCGATTCGGTAGGCACTTGCGACGGCTGCGATCTTTGCTTTTCGACGTCTATGGAAATCACCGTACTTCTATTGATCTGCTGCAACGACCCCGACTAAAGGCCCATGGATAATGGCTTTATGCTGGCGTTTAATGCATTGACAACAATTAGAAGATGGCGGGGTGATAACGATGACGAGAGAGGGATCTCTGGTTGCGGCAGTGCCTGCACCAGTACTTTTGCCGAAAAACCGCTGGCTGACGCCGACCCTGCAGAGCATCGCCCTGATGCTGTTGCTGTGTGGCATGACGCTGGGGGGCTGGTCGCTTTACCTGGGCCTGCCGCTTGCGGTGCTGATTATCTGGCTGCCTCGACTGCGTTCGCGTGCGACGCCTGAAGCTGCTCCTGCCGATACGTCCAGCGCCATCTCTGCGTTGACTCGCGACCTTTCCTACACCACCAGTCATAACGCTCTGTCAGCGGCGGGTGTGGCGTTTTCGGTCAAGCAACTGGCGGACAAGCTGCAATCGCAACTCGGTGCGGCGGCCCAGATCGTCAGTAACGCCGAAGTCATGATTGTCACCGAACAAGCCACCTCGACGCTCAGTCGCGCGGCCCTGAGTGCTGCCAGCGAGGCGCATCAGAGCGGCGCGGCGGGGCGTAGCGAGTTGATCGAATCGATTGCGCGCATGCATCAGCTCAGTCAACGGGCCAATAGCAGCCGTGAACTGATCGAGGCCCTGAGCCTGCGCAGCGATGATATCCAGCGGGTCACTTTGGTGATCCAGTCCATCGCCAGCCAGACCAACCTGCTGGCGTTGAACGCGGCCATCGAGGCGGCGCGCGCCGGAGAGCACGGGCGCGGCTTTGCGGTGGTGGCCGACGAGGTCCGTGGCCTCGCCGCACGGACCGCCACGGCCACCGGCGAAGTCGGGGAGATGGTGGCCGATATCCAGCAACGCACCACGCAAGTGGTGGAACAGATCCGGCAGCTGTCCAGCGACCTCGACACCGGCGTGCGGCAGGTCGAGCACACAGGCCAACACCTGGAAAACATCGCGCGGCTGGCGGCCAGCGTCGAAAGCCAGGTCGGGGAAATTGCCCGAGGCGCAGAGACCAACCGCGAACAACTCGATAGCTTGTTCCATGCCATCGAACAGATGCGTAGCGACCTGGCCATCAGTGACCAGCAAACCCAGCGCCTGGCCCAGGCTGCCATTCAAATGGAAGGTCAGGCCGAAACCATCAGCGAACGCCTGGCGCAAGTCGGACTGGATGACTATCACCAGCGGATCTACGACCTGGCCCGTGAAGGGGCGAGCCAGATTGCTGCACGCTTCGAAGCCGACATCGACGCCGGTCGTATCAGCCTCGATGACTTGTTCGACCGTCATTACCAGGCAATTCCCGACACCAGCCCGCCCAAGTATCAGACCTGCTTCGATCGCTACACCGATCAAGTCTTGCCGGCGATCCAGGAACCGCTACTGCCGCGCCATGAAGGCCTGGTGTTCGCGATTGCCTGCACCCAGCAAGGCTACGTGCCGACCCACAACAAAGCCTTCAGCCAGCCGCTGTCCGGTGATGCCCAGGTCGATACCATGCAAAACCGCACCAAGCGCAAGTTCGCCGACCGCACCGGCATTCGTTGTGGCAGCCATCAGCAGCCGGTACTGCTGCAAACCTACACCCGCGACACTGGAGAACTGATGCATGACCTGTCGGTGCCGATCCTGCTCAAGGGGCGGCACTGGGGTGGTTTGCGCCTGGGCTACAAGCCGGAAAATCCTCGCTAAAGGCGGGTACCGTCGGGTTCAGCCCGAATCGGCAGCGGTGTGCCCGCCAGGTTGCGGGCGTTGGGGCAGAGCGTCTGCTGGGTGGTGCTCAACGGTGAACGCCGCGGGACGGCATTTGCCAGTCGCGATCAAGGGCAGGAGTGCAGGGCTGCCTGGTTGGCGCTATTGAATAACGAAACACCTGACAGCCTGCATTGAGGCCGGCGCTAGTGAATCTGATGCATGCGCAGGTTCAGGTCGTCGACCACCCGCGCCCAGTCGGCATCTTCACGCAGTTGTTCTTTCAGGAAGCCGGCCTGTTGCGGCGACCAGAACTCGGCATCGATGAGTTTCTTGTCGTCGGGCAGCGGTGAGTGGCTGGCAATGAAATCGTCGATAGCTTTTTGAGTGGAGTCCAGTCCGAGCTGGTCGAACAAACCTTTCAAGTCGTGTGTCGGTGATTCCATCTTCATCTCCTTGCAGTGGGCGGTCGCGTCGTGGACGAGATCTGAAGTGCGGCTATATAGCATCTGAGGGAGCCGCGCGTCAGGAGTTCGAAAGCGATGTACAAATGCAGGAGTGAGCATAGACCGCAAACGCGATGATCAGGCTTTCAAGGCTCCGGCATCGACGGCAGCCTTCAGTTCCATTGCCGATTCCTGGGCAGCAATGGCAGCGACGTCCGAGGTTTTGAACCAGCGATCCTTTTCAACCTGATGGTAGGTCACGGTTCTCAGTGGCGGTTTGGCGCGCATGACAATGACAGCCTGGAACTCGCCGTCGACTTCTCTGGCTTCGCCCCAAATAAAAAACTCGCCGATATCAAATTCCGTCACGTTGCTGCCTTCCCTTGGAAATAAATTGTTATGTTTAACGCCGTCCACCTGCAGGGGAGGCGTTTGATTGGCCGGGCAGTATGGCAGTTGTTGCAGGCCGGCGGCTGAGTTAAGTCGCCGGTGTGACGAAACGTCTATCCAAGGTACGAAGCAAAATCGTCAAACAGGCGATTGAAGTGACCGGGCGACAGCGCAGGTATCCGTGTGGTCGCCGCGCAACCGGCTTGCGCGTGCGGGGGAAATTTCTTTGATGGGGATTAAGGCATTACCGGCCAATGTCACCTGTAATCCAGGCTGGCCGGGGCCTTTGGCGCAATGTTCCGGGCGCTGCAATCGCATCGGATGCGATGTTGGGGGGATGAGCGAAGTGGGTGAGTGTGCACACATGAAGTCCTTTTCATTGTTTTACCGACGTATGTACGTCGGTATGGGTAGTCTGGATGAGCATCGCTGCTCTAGAATCACCTGCACTGGTGGGTGATCGATGTTTATCCAAAGCAATTTCTTGCTCGCGATATGTCAGAACAGTGCTTTTTTTTGAGAGAATTTCCCCGAAGTTGATAGTCCGTATTTCTCTGGCCGTACGAAGGGCGTTTTCCTTCAACCTTTGACGAACGCCAGGCAAGACGATGTGAGCGACATCCAGTAGTCTGCTCAAGCCTTGTGATGGATGAGCCCTCTGCTCATTCCAGGATTTCAACCCGGGTTATCTGGCTTCACCTTCGGCATTGCCGCTTTTTTTGGCTGTGCGCCATTTTCGCGTGCGGCGTCATTTTCAGATGTGGGGATGTTTCCTTGGCAGTAAGTAATCTCGATATGCATGCTTTGTTCGTGTTGGGTGATTTGCGCGCAAAGCTTGTTAAACAGTTTCAGTCACGTTTCGTTTACATCACCGAACAGAATGCCGAAGGCATTTACATTGCCGAGATCGACACTCATTCAGCGCTGGTGGTGGACGACAAGCCTGGGCTCAAACTCAAGGTGGGCGATCATTTCAGCGCCTCGGTATTGCCCAGTCGCGAAGGCGGCAAGCTGGAAATCAAATTCCGCGATATCAAACTGACGGTCTACGGCCTGGGTGATTACGCCTTTGTCACCAGCGCCGAGGGTCATGCCATCGTGTTCAAGGAAGGTCATAGCGTGGTGACGGTGTTCGCCGCCCACGAGCAGTTGCAGGAAGGCCTGACCAAAACCCTCAAGGCGGTGACCGCCAAGGCCGCCAAGTGGCGCAAGGGCGAACTGGTGACCTTCAAGGCCAGCGAGTAATGAGCCTGACCCGCGCCGACTTCCACGAGCAGAACTTCGCCAGCGCTCAAGCCGAGGCCCAACGGCTGTTCGGGCACAAGGCTGTGCTGCAGGGAGCCTGGCTGAATTGGGTGGCCTCGCAGATCTACGCGTTGCGCCCGGCAGCGTACGCCAGCATGGTCAGAAGAGAACTGGCGCGCTTGCAGGAAACTTCCGAAAACCAGGGCATGCCCCCTCGAAAGCAGGAACCTCTACTACAGTCAGTTGACTGAGTATTCAGGGGCTTTGCGGTCTTCTGCCAGGCCATCCTGTTATTGCTGTGAACAGCATGAGGTGCAAAAGCATGAAAGGTTTTCGATGCTTGCTGGCCGCTGCCCTGGCCACGTTCGGGGTGGTGGCGTCATCGGTTCCCGTAGCGGCTGCCCAGGCGCCGATCCACTTCGCCGACCTGAATTGGGAAAGTGGCAGCCTGATCACCGATATCCTGCGCATCATTGTCGAGAAGGGCTATGGGCTGCCGACCGACACCTTGCCGGGCACCACCATCACCCTGGAAACCGCCCTGGCCAACAATGACATCCAGGTCATTGGCGAAGAATGGGCCGGGCGCAGTCCCGTCTGGGTCAAGGCGGAGGCCGAAGGCAAGGTGGCGAGCCTGGGTGATACGGTCAAGGGCGCCACCGAAGGTTGGTGGGTGCCGGAGTATGTGATCAAGGGTGACCCGGCCAGGGGCATCAAGCCGCTGGCGCCGGACCTGCGCAGTGTCAGCGACCTGCCGCGCTACAAAGAGGTGTTCAAGGACCCGGAGGCGCCGAGCAAGGGCCGTTTCCTCAACAGCCCGATCGGCTGGACTTCGGAAGTGGTCAACAAACAGAAGCTCAAGGCCTATGGGTTGGAAGACAGCTATGTGAACTTCCGCAGTGGTTCCGGGGCAGCACTGGACGCGGAGATCAGTTCGTCGATCCGTCGCGGCAAACCGGTGCTGTTCTATTATTGGTCGCCTACGCCACTGCTCGGCCGTTTCAAGTTGATTCAGCTGCAAGAGCCGCCATTTGATGCCCAAGCCTGGAAAACCCTGACCGACGCCGACAACCCCAACCCGCAGCCGACCCGTTCGCTGCCCTCGAAGCTGTCCATTGGCGTGTCCACGCCCTTCCAGAAGCAGTACCCGCAGATTGCCGAGTTCTTCACCAGGGTCGAGCTGCCCATCGACCCGCTGAACAAGGCCCTGGCCGAGATGAGCGAGAAACACACGGCGCCGCGCCAGGCCGCCGAGGCGTTCATGAAGGCGCACCCGGATGTGTGGAAAGCCTGGCTGCCCAAGGATGTGGCGGACAAGGTTTCCGCCGGGCTCTGAAACCGTCGCGCAGATGCCTGGCCGTAGCGTTGGTCGGGTCGGGCCGACAAGTCCGTGCAGTTCAGCAAATGCCAACTAGGATGATTCGTTCAAATCCCCTTCAAGGATTTCTGACCATGACTCTGGTGTTGGCTCAATGGCTGGTGACGATCTTCGCCGTGATCAGCCTGGTGCATGTCTACTGGGCATTGGGTGGCGAGTGGGCCGCCGTGGCGGCGGTGCCGCAAGTGCCGGTGGAAGGCGAGCTGGAGTTGCGACCGGCCTTCAGGCCGCGAGGCTGGATGACGCTGTTGGTGGCCGGGGCGTTGTTGCTGATTGCACTGCTGGTGTGCCTGCGCGTGGGTTGGTGGGTGCCGGCGGTGTCCCATTGGTCGCTGCAATGGCTGATCAGTGCCATCGCGATCATGATGTTCGCCCGGGCCATCGGTGATTCGGACCTGGTGGGCTTTTTCAAGGAGGTCAAGGGCTCGAAGTTTGCCCGGCTCGATACCTGGGTCTACTCGCCGTTGTGTGTGGTGCTGGGGGCGGGGTTGTTGGCCGTTGCCTGGGTCTGAAGAAAAGCAGAATCAAAAGATCGCAGCCTGCGGCAGCTCCTACGTTGGAATGTGTTTAGCGGTAGGAGCTGCCGCAGGCTGCGATCTTTTCAACTGGCGGCTAGCACGTCAGTGCGCAAACGCTTCCGGGTATTTATCCAGGTAGGCATCATTGAGCTGCGTATCCCGGGAACGCATGAAAGTTTTGAAATCGGGTACCAGAAAGACCAGCAAAGACAACAGCAGCACCATGACGCCTAGCAGCGTGATTGTTAGTGCGACCCCCAGATAGGCAATCAGCGTGTTCATCGCGAAACTGCCCAAGGGGCTGGCCGCCGCAGACAGAAATGAAACCGTGGCAAAAATCCGGTTGCGATGGAGCTTGGGGGTCGCCAGCAACCTCACGGCGCAGGTGGGGATGTTGATCAACATCAGGCCGACGCCGCCGCAGAAAAACGCCGCGGGTACGATGACCGATGATGAAACGGTACCGACCACTACCAGGTTGCACCCCAGTAATGCAAAACCTGCGGACACGCACATGTCACGGGGGATCCGATCGGATAACCAGCCAATGATCTTGTAACTGCCCGCCAGAATGCCCAGCCCGAAGCACGAATCCAGGAGACCGATGTAAGTGACCGGGTACTGGATGACGTCCTTTACGTACAGTGGGATCAGGATGGTGAAGAACGGAAACAGGGCAAAGTTGATCAGCATTGCAATGACGGCCAGGTAGAATTCGACCTTCACTGCGTAAACCACCTTGAAGCCGGAATAGATCATGCGAAAGCCGCTGGCACTTGGGGCTTTTTCGCCTTGGCCAGTGGCACCGATGTGGTTCGGTAGGGTCGCGATCAACGCCCCGGCGATAAGAATCGCAAAAAAATCGGCGGCAAAGGCGAGCGTGATACCGAACCCGTAAATCAACCCGCTGGCCAGTACCGGCCCCAGCAGAATGGAAAAGGACGACATCACGCTTTTGGTTCGAAAGGCCAGGGAGACTTTGTCATCGTCTGCAAACAAAGGAATGATCGACGCCTGGAGAGGGTCGCGCACGCCGACGATTGCACTGCTGACCATCATTAGCGCGCCCACCGACCAGGGGTTGAACGACCCCGTGGCTGACAGCACCACCATCAACAGCACTGTCAGCAGGCTGAGCCATGAGGCCAGCTTGATAATCAGGATTTTGTTGTACTTGTCCCCCAACCATCCCAGCAGGGGTTTGGCTAACACCTCTGCCGCGATGGAACAGGCAATCATGTTGGCGAAATAAAGCGCAGAGCCTGTTTCCTGCAAGGCCCACCAGGCCACCGCCAGTTGATTGCACCGTCCCCCCAGAACCATCAGCAAAAAGCTGAATTGCACTTTCAGCAGGCGCCGGTCGATACCGGGAAAGCTTTGGTTGCGTATCATTGAGCGCGCGCTAAAGCGTGAAACCCAATAAACGGTTCGGAGTTTGGCAGGGGGAATAAGGATGAGCCCGAGGGCTGATGTCGGCAATCGCCCTTGAGAGAGCACCGCACCCTCCGGAGATCGCAGCTTGCGGCAGCGCCTGCAGGATGTGTGTACACCGAAGTCCACTGTGAGCGAACCTGTTCCGGGCGGCGTTCCGATGAATAGGCCCGCTCAGACGACGAAAATCCGCAACTCAACTTCCGCTATCCGTGCGCCGACTACTCACCTCAGCTGGCACATCATCGCCAGCCATGCGCTTGCGGAACAACGCCGCCCGCGCCAGCAGCAAGGTGGTCACCGGCACGGTAATCGCCAGCAGGATCGGAATCAGCCAGGCGTGCAGCACTGGCGCGGACTTGAGCGCAGAAAAGTAGATGATCGACGCCAGTGCCACGCACCAGGCGCCCAAGGTCGAGGCCAGGGCTGGCGGGTGCATGCGCTGGAAGTAATCTTTCATTCGTACCAGGCCGATGGCGCCGACCAGTGCAAACAGACTGCTGAGCACCAGCAGGATCGCCACCGCGATCTCCACCCATAACGACAGTTGCGCGCTCATTCGATCACCTCGCCACGCAGCAGGAATTTCGCCAGGGCAAACGAGCCGACGAAGCCGAACAGCGCGATCAGCAGCGCTGCCTCGAAGTAGGTGTCACTGGCATAGCGAATGCCCAGTGCCAGCATCATCAGCATGGCGATGATGTACAGGTAGTCCAGCGCCAGGACCCGGTCCTGGGCCGATGGGCCCTTGAACAGGCGGATGAGGGTCAGAATCATCGCCACGGAAAACAGCAACAGGCTCAGCACAATCGCGTTCGATAGCAGGGCGCTCATTCGAAAATCTCCATCAACGGGCGCTCGTAGGTCGCCTTGAAGTGCTCAATGAACAGCGCTTCGTCCTCCAGGTCGAAGACATGCAACAGCAGAATACTGCGGTCCAGCGCCAGTTCCGACCAGACCGTACCGGGCACCACGGTGCAGATCATCGACAGCGTCGCCAGGCCGTTGGCGTCGCGCAGGTCCAGCGGCACCTTGATGAACGCCGAGCGCGGTGGACGCCGACCGGCGTTGAGCACGCTCCAGGCCACTGCCAGGTTGGACACCACTACGTCGCGACCGACCAGGAAAAACAACCGCACAATCACCCCGGGCCGCCGAATCCGGATCGGCAATGGCCGTAGTTTGCGCATCATCAGCGGCGCGCAGAACCCCAGCATTGCGCCCAGCAGCAGATTGCCAGGGCTCATCGACAGGTTCAGCACCAGCCACAACAACCACAGCGCCAGCGACAGCCACGGTGCAGGAAACAGGCGCTTCATGGTTGCACCTCCAGTAGCGCTGCCTTGGCTTGCGGGCTCGGCACTGCGCGGGTACCGAGCACTGCCATCACATACTGCTGCGGGTTGTTCAAGGCATCGGCGGCTGCCTGGGTGTAGCGCAGCAGTGGTTCGGCCTTGAAGGTCAACAGAATGCTCAGACCCAACAGTGCGAAGATCGGCACGCACTCCAACCGTCGCAGGACCGGTGACGGTCGCTCTTGCGGCGTCCAGAAGCGCTGGATGCCCAGGCGCGAAAAGGCGACCAGCGATGCCAGCCCGGAGAGAATCAGCAACGCCAGCAATCCCCACGCCGCGTTCGACACCGGCTCGGTGCTGCCATTGCCCAGGCCCAGCGGGTTGAGCAGGGCGCTAAGCAGGCCGAGTTTGCCGATGAAGCCTGACAGTGGCGGCATGCCGATGATCAACAGGGCGCAGGCAATGAAGCTCAAACCGAGGAAGGCCATGGTCCAGGGAATCACCTGGCCGACCACGGCCTTCAGATCGTCGTCGAGGTTGATGCCCTTGATCGGTGGCGAAGCTTGCAGCGGTCGCGGCAGCATCTCGTTTTCATCTTCCAGCGGGATCTCGATGGCCGAGCGCGAACGTTCGATCAACTCGGCCAGCAGGAACAGCGCGCTCAGTGCCAGGGTCGAGCTGACCAGATAGAACAGCGCCGCGCCGATCAGGTTGGGTTGGGCGAAACCGATGGCAGACAACAGAATGCCCGCCGACACCAGAATGCTCAGGCTGGCCATCCGCTCCAGCCGTTGTGCGGCGAGGATCGCTATCGCCGCGCAGACGATGGTCGCCATGCCGCCGTAGATCAGCCAGTCGCCACCGAAGTAAGCCGAAGCCCCGGCCTGCCCGGAGAACAGCAGGGTCCACAGGCGCAGCAAGGTGTAGACGCCGACCTTGGTCATGATCGCGAACATCGCCGCCACCGGTGCGCTCGCCGAGGAATAGGCCGGTACCAGCCAGAAGTTCAGCGGCCACATCCCGGCCTTGGCCAGGAACGCCACCGCGAGAATGCCCGCGCCGGCATGCAGCAGGCCACGATCGGCTTGCGGCACCAACGGGATTTTCAGCGCCAGGTCGGCCATGTTCAGGGTGCCGGTAACGCCGTAGATCAGCGCCGCGCCAATCAGGAACAGGGTCGAGGCCAGCAGGTTGATCGAGATGTAATGCAGCCCCGCCGATACCCGTGCGCGGCCTGAGCCGTGCAGCATCAGGCCATAGGAGGCGGCCAGCAGCACTTCAAAGAACACGAACAGGTTGAACAGGTCCGCCGTCAGGAAGGCGCCATACAGGCCCATCAACTGAATCTGGAACAGCGCATGGAAACTCGAGCCGGCACTGTCCCAGCGCGCCATGGCGAACAGCAGGGCGCTGACGCCGATGATCCCGGTCAGCACCAGCATCAGCGCCGACAGGCGATCGACCACCAGCACAAGGCCGAATGGCACTTGCCAGTTGCCCGGCAGGTAGACGCCTATGGAGCCGGGGACACCGGTGGTTTGCGTCCATTGCAACAGCAAAACAGAGATGCCGAGCCCGAGCAGGCTGGAGAACAGGTTGATTTTGGCTTTGAGTGGGCGGTGTTTTTCGCCGAGCATCATCATGATGGCGGCGGTCAGCAGTGGCAGCAGAATCGGTGCCGCGATCAGGTGCGTCATTGCATTCATTCTTTAGGCTCCCGGCCATCCACATGGTCGGTGCCGGTCAGGCCCCGGGAGGCCAGCAAAACCACCAGGAACAGCGCGGTCATGGCGAAGCTGATCACGATCGCCGTGAGGACCAGCGCCTGCGGTAGCGGGTCGGTGTAATGCAGCAGATCCTGCGGCACGCCGTCCTTGATGATCGGCTCCCTGCCGATGAACAGGCTGCCCATGCTGAAGATGAACAGGTTGACGCCATAGGACAGCAAGCACAGGCCCATGACCACCTGGAACGTCCGTGGCCGCAGGATCAGCCAGACGCCGGACGCGGCCAGTACGCCGATGGCGATTGCAATGACTTCTTCCATTAGTCGGCTCCCTTCATGGCGATGGTTTTCGGCTGCGCAGCGGTTTTGTGACCCCGAACCGATTGGTGGGCGAGGGCGGTGAGGATCAGCAGCGTCGAGCCCACCACCACGGCGTACACGCCAATGTCAAAGAACAGCGCGCTGGCCACATGGATGTCGCCGAGCACTGGCAGGTCCAGATGCCAGGTGTGGGTAGTGAGGAACGGATACCCGACCGCCATGGCGCCCAGGCCCGTGGCGGTGGCGAACAGCAGTCCGGTGCTCATCCAGCGCAGCGGTCGCAGGCTCATTTGCGCCTCGACCCACTGGGTGCCGGCGACCATGTATTGCAGGATGAACGCCACCGACATCACCAGGCCCGCGACGAAACCGCCGCCCGGTTGGTTGTGCCCGCGCATGAACAGGTAAAAGGACACCACCACGGCAATCGGCAGCAGCAGGCGTACCAGCACCGCCGGGACCATCATGAAACCCAGGGCGGTGTCGCTGGCGTGGCGCGGGTTGACCAGGTCGGTGACCACGTCGGGCGCAAGCAGGCGTTGTTGCGCCGGCAGTTGCAGGCTTTCTTTCGGTGGGCGGAAGCGCCGGAGCAAGGCGAACACGGTCAGGGCCACGGCCACCAGTACGGTGATTTCGCCGAGGGTGTCGAAGCCGCGGAAGTCCACCAGCATCACGTTGACCACATTGCTGCCGCCGCCTTCAGGCAGGGCGCGACTGAGGTAGAACGAGGAAATGTCATTCGGCGTCTGCCGGGTCAGCATCGCGTAGGCCAGCAACGCCATGCCGCCGCCGACCACGGTCGACAGCAGCAAGTCACGGATACGGCGGATGCGCGCTTTGCGCAGGCTGCTCGGCAAGGGCGACACTTCTTCGATCCGTCGAGGCAACCAGCGCAGTCCCAACAGGATCAGCACCGTGGTTACCACTTCGACCACCAGTTGCGTCAGGGCCAGGTCCGGCGCCGAGAACCAGACAAAGGTCACGCACGTCATCAGGCCACAGACGCTGACCATGGTCAGGGCGGCGAGACGGTGGTACTTGGCCTGCCAGGCGGCGCCAAGGGCGCAGGCAATCGCCAGCAGCCACAGGATGACGAACACGATCGAGCCGGGAATCTTCGGCCGGT
>Ga0302169_10000082_pt1 | contig 31033 bp, 31 predicted proteins | sample I_Fen_N1_3_FD_193493 | JGI IMG/M metagenome (GOLD analysis project Ga0302169, IMG submission 193493) | Peat permafrost microbial communities from Stordalen Mire near Abisko, Sweden - I_Fen_N1_3 | ecosystem: Environmental > Terrestrial > Soil > Wetlands > Permafrost | place: Sweden: Abisko...
TGCCGAAAACGCGTTCGGGCAAGATCATGCGCCGGATTCTGCGCAAAATTGCGACGGCTGAATACGATGGGTTGGGGGATATTTCGACCCTGGCGGATCCGGGTGTGGTGCAGCATTTGATTGATACGCACAAGACCATGAACGTTGCTTAAGTAGCGGGTCTTGAGACATGAAACCCTGCCGGGTGGTGAGCCTGGTGGGGTTTTTTATTGCCTGGGGTGTTGTGGTGGCAGTTCCGGCCCCATCGCGGGCAAGCCCGCTCCCACAGGGATCTTTAGTGGGCATGGAGTTTGTGAGCAGCAGAGACCACTGTGGGAGCGAGCTTGCTCGCGATGGCGGTAGCCCATTCAATATGGATGTTGGCTGACACACCGCTATCGCGAGCAAGTTCGCTCCCTCAGGGTCTCGTGTTTTGTCTGTGGGATTGGGGGGCACAAACATGCCCCTCCTGGTCACTTTTTGTTGGCAGCCAAATAGTGCGCGACCAACGCAGCTCCCTTTATCACGACGGAGTGTCGGATGACGCTCCTTGTCGTCAGCCAATAGACTGGCCGCGATTGGCTATCCCAGCAACAATCCCTGCTCCGCCTCACACAACCCCACCACATAATCCCAAACCACCCGCAGCCGCACCGACTTGTGCAGCTCGCGCCGGGTACTGATCCAGTAACTGCGCTCAATACTCTCATCCGGCAACAACGGCACCAGATCCGCATCAGCACTCGCCATATAACAAGGCAACACCGCAATCCCCAACCCAGAACGCGCAGCCTGTTGTTGGGCAATAACGCTAGTGCTGTGAAACACCACCCGTGGATTACGGCAGAAGCTATTAAGGAACATCAGTTCCTGGCTGAACAGCAAGTCGTCGACATAGCCGATCCAGGCATGACGACTGAGGTCTTCGCGGCTGCGCAGTGGCGGGGAACGGTCGAGATACGCCTGGCTGGCATAGAGCCCCAGTCGATAGTCGGTGAGTTTTCGGGTGACCAGCATGTCGGCAGCCGGACGTTCGAGGTGGATGCTGATTTCGGCTTCGCGGTTGAGGATGCTGACGAAGCGCGGCACCGCCACCAGTTCCACTTCCAGCCCTGGGTAGCGTTCGAACAAACCGTTCATACGGCTGGCGAGGAACATGATGCCCAGCCCTTCCGTGACCCCGACGCGAATTTTGCCCAGCGGCGCGGTGGACTGAGTGATCTCCTCCTGGGCCAGCAACGCGACGTTTTCCATGGCTTCGGCGTGTTTGAGCAGCGCTTCGCCGGCCGGAGTCATTTCATAACCCTGGGCATGCTGGACGAACAGCGCCGTGCCGAGGCTCTTTTCGATGGCCTCGATGTGCCGCGCGACCGTGGCGTGGGTGGTGTTCAAACGGCGAGCAGCGGTGAGCAAACGCCCGCTGCGCTGCAACTCGAGAAAAAACCGCAGGTCATTCCAGTCGAACATGATCCGTCCTTGAGGCAAGGCTGTTTAAAAACGCACAGCGGCTGCGCAAAAACTAACATTCTTTTGACGAAAGCGAACAACTAGGATGACTGACAACAAGAACAACAAGACGAGGTCAGGGATGCAGACTCTCCTGGATGAAGTCGACTACATCGTGGTCGGCGCCGGGCCGGCCGGTTGTTTGCTGGCCAATCGACTGTCGGCCAACCCGCAACACCGAGTGCTGCTGCTCGAAGCCGGCGGCCGCGATAATTACGCGTGGATTCACATCCCCGTGGGTTACCTGTTCTGCATCGGCAACCCGCGCACCGACTGGTGCTTCAAGACCCAGGCGCAAGCCGGCCTGCAAGGTCGCACCCTGAGTTACCCGCGCGGCAAAGTGCTCGGCGGCTGTTCTTCTATCAACGGCATGATCTACATGCGCGGCCAGGCCGGCGACTACGACCGCTGGGCCGCCGACGGCAATCCGGGCTGGAGCTGGAACGACGTGTTGCCGCTGTTCAAAAAGAGCGAGAACCATTTTGCCGGCGACTCCGAATTTCATGGTGCCAGCGGCGACTGGCGGGTCGAGCGTCAGCGGCTGTCGTGGCCGATTCTCGATGCCTTCCGCAACGCTGCCGAGCAAAGCGGCATCGCCAGCATCGACGACTTCAACCAGGGCGATAACGAGGGTTGCGGCTACTTTCAGGTCAATCAGAAGGCTGGAATACGCTGGAACGCGGCCAAGGCGTTTCTCAAACCAGTCCGCCACCGGGCCAATCTCACCGTGCTGACCGATGTTGAAGTGGACCGCGTTCTGCTGGAAAACGGCCGCGCCTCGGCAGTGATTACACGCTGGCAAGGTCAGGTGAAAACCTTCAAGGCGCGCAAGGAAATCATCCTGTGTGCCGGCTCTGTCGGTTCACCGGGAATCCTCCAGCGCTCGGGGATCGGGCCGCGTCCGCTGCTGCAAAAACTCGGGATCGGCGTCGCCCATGAGTTGCCGGGAGTGGGCGGTAATCTGCAGGATCACCTGCAGCTGCGGCTGATCTACAAACTGGAAAACGCCCGAACGCTGAACCAGATCGCCGGCAGCGTGTGGGGCAAGATGGGCATGGGTTTGCGCTATCTGTATGACCGTAGCGGCCCACTGTCCATGGCGCCGAGCCAATTGGGGGCCTTTGCCCGTTCGGGACCGGAACAGACCTCGGCGAATCTCGAATACCACGTGCAGCCCTTGTCGCTGGAGCGTTTCGGTGAGCCGTTGCACCCCTTCCCTGCCTTTACCGCTTCGGTCTGCGATCTACGGCCGCAAAGCCGTGGCCGGGTGGACATCAGCTCTGCCAATCCGCAGGACGCGCCAGTGATTCAACCCAACTATTTGAGCCACCCGGAGGACTTGCGCGTGGCGGCTGATGCCATTCGCCTGACCCGACGCATCGTTGCCGCGCCAGCGCTGCACGCGTTCAAACCGGTCGAGTATTTGCCCGGTGACCGTTTGCAGACTGAGGAGGAATTGCACGAGGCTGCTGCGCAGATCGGCACGACGATTTTCCATCCGGTGGGCACTTGCCGGATGGGTAACGATGCGGATGCGGTGGTGGATGCCGAGTTGCGGGTTCATGGCATTCCCGGGTTGCGTGTGGCTGATGCCTCGATCATGCCGCGCATTATTTCGGGCAATACCTGTTCGCCAACGTTGATGATTGCCGAAAAAGCCGCCCAGTTAATACTCGAATCAACAGCCAACACAACCCCTGTGGGAGCGGGCTTGCTCGCGAAAGCGGTGGATCTTCAGCATTGAAGGTGACTGACACGACGCATTCGCGAGCAAGCCCGCTCCCACAGGGGAATGTGCAATCCTCCAGGGATTGAACTTTGTTCGCGATGTCGGGCACTACTTTTACAAGGAACACGCAACACCAGTGGAACAACAAAAACAATCACTGTGAAGGATACCGATATGTCAGAACATGTTCAGACCCTGGAAGCCGCGCCCGTCGCGGCGATCATCCACGACACCCGCAAAGTCATCTTCGCCTCGTCGCTCGGGACAGTCTTCGAGTGGTACGACTTTTTCCTCTATGGCGCCCTCGCGGCGGTGATCAGCAAGCAGTTTTTCGCCGGGGTCAACGACACCACGGCGTTCATCTTTGCGTTGATGGCCTTCGCCGCAGGCTTCATCGTGCGGCCCTTCGGCGCGTTGGTGTTCGGTCGGTTGGGGGACATGATCGGGCGCAAATACACCTTCCTCGCGACCATCGTGCTCATGGGCCTGGCGACGTTCTGCGTCGGATTGCTGCCGACCTACGCGAGTATCGGCATTGCTGCGCCGATCATCCTCGTGGTGTTGCGCATGCTTCAGGGCCTGGCCTTGGGCGGTGAATACGGCGGCGCGGCCACCTATGTCGCAGAGCACGCACCGATCGGCAAACGCGGTTTCCACACCAGCTGGATTCAGTCCACAGCGACCCTTGGCTTGTTGCTGTCGCTGCTGGTGGTACTCGGTTGCCGCTACTTCACTGGTGACCAGTTTGAAGTCTGGGGCTGGCGCATTCCGTTTCTGTTTTCCATCATCCTGCTGGGCATCTCGACCTGGATTCGCCTGAGCCTGCACGAGTCGCCGGCCTTCGTAAAAATGAAAGAAGAAGGCAAGCTCTGCAAGTCACCGCTGCGTGACTCCTTCGGCAAGTGGGAAAACCTCAAGGTCGTGCTGATTGCCCTGTTCAGCATCAACGCCGGGCAAGCGGTGACCTTTTATGCCGCACAGTTTTACGTGCTGTTTTTCCTCACCCAGTTCCTCAAAATGGACCCGGCCGTGGCCAACGGCTTGCTGATCGTCAGCGTGATCATCGGCGCGCCATTCTTCATCTTCTTTGGCTGGCTGTCGGACAAGGTCGGACGCAAACCGGTGCTGATGATCGGGCTGCTGCTGGCCACCGCGCTGTATTTCCCGATCTTCAAATCCCTCGCGCATTACGCCAACCCGGCCATTGACCAGGCCAGCCGTCAGGCGCCGATTACCGTATTGGCCGACCCGGCGACGTGCACGTACCAGTTCGATCCGGTGGGCAAGGCGAAATTCGATAGCCCGTGCGACAAGGTCAAAACCTTCCTGGTCAAGCAAGGCCTGCCTTACGCGAGCGCCGCCGCCCCCGCCGGCAGTGGCGTGCAGGTCAGTGTCGGTGACGTGAAGCTGGATGGTTTCGACGAAGCGGCCCTGCGTGGCGCGGTGACGCTGGCTGGCTATCCGTCACAGGCCGACATGCAGCAAATCAACAAACCAATGATTGTGGCGCTGATCGTGGCGCTGATCATCATCTCGGCCATGTGCTACGGCCCGCTGGCGGCGTTGATGGTCGAACTGTTCCCTACGCGCATCCGCTACACCTCGATGTCACTGCCCTATCACATCGGCAATGGCTGGTTTGGCGGGTTTCTGCCGACCGTGTCGTTTGCGTTGGTGGTCTACACCGGCGACATCTTCTACGGGCTCTGGTACCCGGTGGTGATTACCGCGGTGAGCCTGGTGGTGGGGATGATCTGTTTGCGCGAGACCAAGAACGTCGATCTCGATAAAAACTGACGGGACTTTGTGGCGAGGGCCTCCCTCGCCACACAACTTGGGAAACGATCCTCAGACCTCGGAATCGAGTAACTCGAATTTCACCTGATCCGGGTAGAACGCCACGTATTCACGAATCTGATCGACGGATATTTTAGGGTTCTCGTAACTCCAGACCGCATTGGCGCCTTCATGCCCCGGGACTTGCAGGCTGTAATAGCTGGCATCGCCCTTGTAGGGGCAATAACTGGTGTGGTCGGTGCGGGCGTAATACTTTTCGTCGATGTCCTCTCGCGGTATGTAATACACCGGCGGGTAGTTGGCCTCCAACAGCACCAGGGCGCGCGCGGACGCCGCCACCTGAATACCATGAAACTTCACCAGCAGGCAGCCAGGCTGCTCGGCGATGGTGATGACAGGACTGGGACCGGAGCTTTTCATGGAATACGTTCCTCATGACGGTGATGAACCTGGGAGCGTGGCGCCCGTGAAGGCGCGCGCAGCGGCCCCGAAACCTGAGACCACAACTGTCAGGTATAACCCAAAATTCGCCGTTGCCACGGCCCCGCAGCCGAACGGGCCGTTTTGACGGCAGCAACCAGACGCAACAGCTTTGCTGTACATCCATACAGATAAAGATTGATCCGGCGCTCATCACCGGCCATTCTGTGCGCCTCTTGCGCACTTGATGAACGATGGTGGTTATGCGGCTGTACCTCTGTGAAAAACCTTCCCAGGCCAAAGACATTGCAGCAGTGCTCGGCGCCAAGCGTCGGGGCGACGGCTGCTGGCTGGGAACAGACGTCACGGTGACCTGGTGCATCGGCCATTTGCTGGAAACGGCGCCGCCGGATGCCTACGACGTGCGCTACAAACGCTGGGTACTGGCGGACCTGCCGATCATTCCCGAAAAGTGGAAGATGACCGTCAAGCCGCGTACAGCCAGTCAGTACAAAGCCGTCAAACGCTTGCTCGGCGAGGCCGATGAGTTGGTGATCGCCACCGACGCCGACCGCGAAGGCGAGATGATCGCCCGCGAACTGGTCGAGCACTGCCGCTATCGCGGGCCGATCCGCCGGTTGTGGCTGTCGGCGCTGGACGACGCGTCGATTCGCAAGGCACTGGTCGCGCTCAAGCCCGGCGCCGAGACGTTCAGCCTTTATCATTCGGCCTTGGGCCGCTCCCGAGCCGACTGGCTGATCGGGATGAACATGAGCCGGTTGTTTACGTTGCTGGGGCGCCAATCCGGATATCAGGGTGTGTTGCCGGTGGGTCGCGTGCAGACGCCAACCTTGCGGCTGGTAGTGGACCGTGATCGCAGCATTGCCGATTTCGTCCCCGTGGCTTACTGGGCCATCGACGTGCAGTTGTTGCACGAAGGCACGACGTTCACGGCTCAGTGGCGCGCGGCATCGGATGCTTGTGATGATCAGGATCGCTGCCTGAATCAGGGGCTCGCGCAAAACGCGGCTCAAGCGCTTGTGAACGCAGCGACTGCGCGTGTGATCAAGCTGCGCACCGAGCGCATGCGTGAAGTCGCGCCGTTACCATTCGATCTGGGCACCTTGCAGGAAGTCTGCTCGAAGAAACTCGGGCTCGGCGCCCAGGAAACCCTGGATATCGCCCAGGCGCTCTACGAAACCCACAAAGTCATTACCTACCCGCGCAGTGATTGCGGTTTTCTGCCATTGAGTCAGCACAGCGAAGCGCCAGCCATTCTCGCCGCGTTGCGTCAGGCCGACCCGTCCCTGAACGCTCTGAACGATTACCTGGAACCGCAACGGCGCTCACGGGCCTGGAACGATGCCAAGGTCACCGCGCACCATGGCATCATTCCGACGGCGGCGGCGAAGAATCTGGATCGGCTGGTGGGCAAACAGCGGGCGGTCTACACGCTGATCCGCGCCCGTTATCTGGCGCAGTTCCTGCCCAATCATGAATACGACCGCACTCAGGCCGACTTCAATTGCGCTGGTGAAGCCCTGCGTGCCGTCGGCAAACAGATCGTCGAACCCGGCTGGAAGCGTGCCCTGCCGGAAGCCCTCGCCCCCGCCAAGGGCCGTGAGGCTCCCGCGCCACAAACGTTGCCAGCAATGGCCGAGGGACTGGATTGCGCCGTCGCCGACGTCAGGCTCAAGGACCTGTGGACGCAACCACCAAAACCGTTCACCGAAGGCGACCTGATCAAAGCCATGAAGAACGTGGCCAAACTGGTGGAAGACCCCCTGCTCAAGCAGAAGCTCAAGGACACCACCGGCATCGGTACCGAGGCGACACGCGCCTCGATCATCCAAGGCCTGCTCGACCGTGGTTACCTGATCAAGAACGGTAAAGCCCTGGCCGCCACGCAGGCTGCCTTCAGCCTGATCGATGCGGTGCCGCGTGCGATTGCCGACCCCGGCACCACCGCGATCTGGGAACAAGCGCTGGACATGGTGCAGAGCGGCGAAATGAGCCTGGAAGAATTCGTCACCAAACAGGCGGCGTGGATGAGCAAGCAAGTCGCCCGTTGCGCCGGTCTGAGCCTGACCATCAGCGGGCCAGCCAGCCCGGCCGGACGAGGTGCCGAACCGTGGAAGAAAAAACGCAAAGCGGCGCCACGCAAACCTTCGACGGGCAGCAAACGCTCGGCGAAACCGACAAGCAAGGCTTGATGGCACTTCGAAGGGACCGCGATGGTCTAGTGTTCTTCAAGTCCGGCGGCCGTCTGTTCTGAAAAAACATCGCAGCCTCGTTCCACTCGACAGCTCCTACAGGAATCTTGTTTATGATTATCGTGCATCACCTGAACAACTCGCGTTCTCAGCGCATTCTATGGCTGCTGGAAGAGCTGGCGATTCCCTACGAGCTGAAACTGTATCAGCGCGATCCGAAAACCAATCTCGCCCCGCCGGAATTGAAAGCAGTCAATGCGCTGGGTAAATCGCCGGTCATCGAAGACGGCGCGCAGAAGCTGATCGAGTCCGCGGCGATCATCGACTACCTGATCCGCCGTCATGGCCAGGGTCGCCTGCAACCCGATCCGTCCACCCCCGCCTACGATGAATACGTGCAATGGCTGCATTTCGCCGAAGGCTCGGCCATGTTGCCGCTGATGCTGAACCTGTATGTCGGGCGCCTGGGTGAAGCCGGTGCGCCGTTGCATCCGCGCATCAACTCGGAAGTGGCCAACTACCTGGGCTACCTCGACACCGCACTGAGCCAGTCCGATTACCTGCTCGGTGACGAGTTCAGCGCCGCCGACATCCAGATGAGCTTCATCGGCGAAATCGCCCGGGCCCAGGGCAAGCTGGCCAGCTACCCGCATGTAGCGGCCTGGGTCCAACGCTTCCAGGCGCGCCCGGCTTACCTCGCTGCGTTGAAGAAAGGCGGCAAGTACGACTTCGCGCCGCACTGAGTGATCCTGACCGAGCCACGGATGGCCCGGCGTAACCTGGAGCGCCCCGAATGCCTTCGATAGAGCTGCACGCCGCCCAGCGTGACGACTTCGACACCCTCGAAAACCTGATGCAGTTCTACGTCTACGACTTCAGCGAATGGCTGCCACTGGAACTGGGTGAGCATGGTTTTTTCAATATCCAGCCCAAACTCGATTACTGGCGCAAACCCGCGACCCGGCCGTTTCTGATCAGGGTCGACGGTGAGCTGGCCGGTTTCGTGACCGTCGATGACGACACCCACATCGAAGGCGCCGAGTACAACATCGGCTACTTTTTTGTCAGTCGGCGCTTCCGTGGCCAAGGTGTCGCGAAGTTTGTCGCTTCCACCCTCTTGAGCCAATTCCCCGGTCAATGGCAGATTTTCCACATCGATGCGAACCCGCCTGCACGGCGGTTCTGGGCCAAAGTGATGCCTGATCTCACGGGCAATCAATTTACCCTGCATCAGCAGCCGGTCGACGGTTATCCCGCCACGTTCTACCGCTTCCAGAGCCAGCAGCCGTAGGCCTCGGGGGCGTGCTCCGACCTCGTTTTTTCATTCCAATCCGTTTTGTCCGACAATATGTAGTGACTGAAAATAATCACTACATAACGGTTGACGCCTCCGATTTGCCCTTGCATGATGCAGACATCTCCCCGATCGGGAGTACAGCAACATGTTTGAGCAAGCTCGTCTGACCGCCGAGCTGTTTTTCCCGGATACACGCTGCCCACAAGGCAGATTGAAGAAGCTGACCTGGCCCGAACGTCCAGTACAAGGACGAGAAGCGCTGGCGATCAATCCTCATGAAGCTTGTGGCCGACCCTGAAAAGTCGGCAGTGGCCTCCAGGTATTCGCTGCTTCTCTTCGTTGTGACGCTCACGCGTAGCAGTTATTCAACACGACTACATGCAACAGACGCGAGACCCCGTTGAATTCAACGGCCGACCGCTGACGTCCTGGTTTCGGTGCCAGGGATCAACTAACCGATGGGCTACTTGTATTAGCGACTCAACTTTGAAAAATCACCAAATGGTCAAGGGGCATATTATGAATCTGAACAATCAACCTTCTATCGATGAACTGGCTCGACTGTTCGCGGCGCAAAAAGACAGCCTCGACAGCCACATTTTGTGGATCAGCAAATCGGGCCAGGTTCATATCGACTGCCTGTCGCCTCACGCTCATGAAGCGGAGTTTGACCAGAACAACCAGAACCTGCTGGCCCGACTGAAGATGTACCGTCGCGGACAGGGTTATGTCGGCAAGAAAGCCGCGGCCGACAAGGACTTCATCGGTAATGTTCTGCAAACGCTGAAACAGGCATGGGCTTCGCTGCAGAACCAAAACGAAGTTCGGGTGATTGATCGGTTCTACTAATAAACTGACTCACTGATAAAAAGGGCCTGCTCCCATTAAAGAGCAGGCTCTTTTTTGTGCCTGACTGTTTTACAGCCCCACTACCAGATTCATAAACGCCACCGACGCCGCGCTGTGGTAGTTGTTTTTACGACGCAACAACGCCGCCCCGCGTGTAGGCGCTTCCCCCAACAATGGAATCTTGCGCAATGCGCGTTCCTGGCTGGCGATGGCTTCCGGCAGGATGGTGGCAATCGCCGTGTGCCGAATGACTTCCAGCAAGGTGCTGACAGAATTGACCTCGATCACCACCTTCGGCGTGATCTGCTCCTGGGCAAAATACTCATTGATGCGGGTGCGGGTGATGAAGTCCGGGGTCAACAGCGCGAACTCCAGTTGAGCCAGCTCTTCAGCGGGCAATGCGAGCTGACTGTCATATAACGGGTGATCACGCCCCACCATCACCCCCAGCGTTTCGGTAAACGCCGGAATCGACTCGATGTCGGCATTTCTGACTTCATTGAACGCAATGGCGATGTCCAGCGAGTCATCCGCCAACCCCGCCTCAATGTCATCCATCGACAGCTCGAAGATCTCCAGATGGATGTTCGGAAACCGCGCCACGTAATCGCGCACCAACGGCCCCACCAAATACGCCATGAATGTCGGCGTCATGGCCAGACGCAAGGTGCCCCGGGATAAATCCTTTACGTCATGCAGCGCACGCTTGCCGGCCTCCAGTTCCACCAATACGCGACGGGCGCACTCGATGTAGGCCGCGCCGGCATCGGTCGGCTTGACCGTGCGCGAGGTGCGGTCGAACAGGCTCACGCCCAGGGTTTCTTCCAGCTGACGGATTTGCTGGGACAAGGTCGGCTGCGACACATGCAGCGCCTCGGCGGCCCGGGTGAAGCCGCCGTGGTCGGCGACCGCCAGCAAGTAGCGCAGATGTCGGAGCAGCATGGGAATTCCATCTATAGGAAGGGCTTATGCGAAGCATTGTATATCGGTCTTGGACGCTATGAATCAATCAGCAGAAGATTGCTTCACACCCAAGCAACACCACGCCGACAGGAGAATCACCATGCAACAGTCCCACGCCTACAACGACCCAAGCCTGGCCCTGACCACGTCGATCCTCGATGCCAAGGCCCGCAAAAATCTGTCCTGGCAGGACCTGACCGACGGCACCGGCCTGGGCCTGGCCTACGTCACCGCCGCCCTCCTCGGCCAGCATCCACTGCCCAAAGCCGCTGCCGAAGTAATCGGCGACAAACTGGAACTGGACGCCGACGCGGTGGCCCGCCTGCAGATCATCCCTCTGCGCGGCAGCCTTTCTGGTGTCCCGACCGACCCGACCATTTACCGCTTCTACGAAATGATCCAGATCTACGGCACCACCCTCAAAGCCCTGGTTCATGAGCAATTTGGCGACGGCATCATCAGCGCGATCAACTTCAAGCTCGACATGAAGAAAGTCGAAGACCCTGAAGGTGGCTCCCGCGCAGTGATCACCCTCGACGGCAAGTTCCTGCCCCTGCGCCCTTTCTAAGTTGAGACTGGCCCGAGATACCGCGCGGGCCACCCCCACATCACGCATGAGGACACCCGCATGAAAGCGCTCATCGACGGTTTTTTGAAGTTTCAGAACGAAGCCTTTCCACAACGCACCGACCTGTTCAAACACCTGGCCACCACCCAGCATCCCGGCACGTTGTTCATCACCTGTTCCGACAGCCGTGTAGTGCCTGAATTACTGACTCAGCAGGAACCCGGCGAACTGTTCGTCATCCGCAACGCCGGCAACATTGTGCCTTCGTATAGCCCTCATCCGGGCGGTGTGTCGGCCACGGTTGAATATGCAGTCGCGGTGCTCGGCGTGACCGACATTGTGATCTGCGGCCACTCCGATTGCGGCGCCATGACCGCCATCGCCAAGTGCAAATGCATGGATCACCTGCCGGCCGTCAGCGGCTGGTTGCAGCACGCCGAATCGGCAAAAGTCATCAACGAATCCCGCCCTCACGCCAGTGATGCGGCGAAGGTCAGTTCAATGGTCCGGGAAAACGTCATCGCGCAACTGGCCAATATCCAGACACACCCGAGCGTGCGCCTGGCGCAGGAAAAAGGCCTGTTGAATTTGCATGGCTGGGTCTACGACATCGAGACCGGTTCGATTGACGCTCTGGAGGCCAGCAGCCGCACCTTCGTCTCGCTGGCGGAGCATCCGACTACCTGCGCGGTGTATGGCAAAGCCGTCGAAGCCGCTTGATGAACGTCCCCTTGCGCAGCGCTCCCGACCCTGGCAGCGCTGCTGACAGGGTCATTTATCGTCTGACGAACGTGGCCGTTGCTCAACGCTCTCCTCAGCGTTGGGCGCTTCGGGAAAACTGCCTGGCTTGAACACGTGAGTCAGCAATTCCCGGGCATCGACGTCGACAACCCCCTGAACCGAGCGAGTCAGCGCAACCACCCGTTCACACTCCCGATGGGTGTTGACCCGACCACTCAACGCCACAGTGCCCGCATGGGTTTTAACGTGGATGTGCATGGCCAGGCTGGGTTCGCCCATGGCCAGGGCTGACTTCACCCGGGCCGTGAGCCAGGTATCGTGAGCGACCGATTCCAGGTGATGGGAATACTGCTCGAAGGAACGAAGTTTCATGATGGATCCCTCTTTCAGAACGAAGGGGCAAACACCTTAATTATAGTGTGCCCCTCGCCTGAGGTCGGAATGCCTAGCGTTTGACCGACAGATCAGTCTGCGTCATGCGACTGCGAATGGTGAACACGCCGTCTCCCGAGAGAATCGCGCTGCGCGCAAACAGTCGACCACTCTCCCAGTTCGAAAGCCCCAGCTCCGGCTTGTTCAGCGCGTACTGTCCATCGACCCAGCGCGTGATGCCGTTACCGACAAATGGCGCGTTGACCGCGTTGTAGAAACGCTCATGCGCCGCGTCATCCTCACTGATCAACGACACCGTGAACTGCGGGCTGTAGCGGTTGAACAAGGCAATCGCTCGGTCCAGGTCATCGACGATCATCAGGCTGACTTCCGGCGTTTCTTCCCATTCCCACTCGCGGCCCAATTGGTCCTCCGGCAGTGGTTCGGCCATCGCTTCGGTGCGGTAGCCTTCGGCGCGGTACACCTCGACGCTCGCGCTCGACCATTCAGTCGGCAAGTACGCCTCGCTGCCTTCGACTATGTGCAGCTTGCAGCCCTGGCCACGGGCGGTACCGGCCTGTTGCAACGCGTCGAGAAACAGCGGCACCAGATCGACGGCGCGGTCGCGCTGGATCAGGCAGACGTTGAGGGTGTTGCAGACCTTGCGGTCCAGGGAATTGCGCACCACGGCGGCGAAGCGCGTCGCATCGGCGTCCTTGTCGGCGATCAGCCAGGCGCCACCGGTGCCGTGCAGGCTGACGGCGGTGCCCGCCTGTTGAGCGATGCTGCCCAATTGGCTGACCGCACGCCCCGAACCCCGGGCCACGGCCAGGGACAGACGCCGGTCAGCGAACATCGCCCAACCGGCCGCGTGGTTGACGCTTTCGACCAGCGACACCGCGCCGACCGGCAAGCCGGCATCGCTCAGTGCCGGGTTCAGTGCATGGGTGACGATCGCCTGGGCGGTGCCCAGTGCATCGCTGCCGATGCGCAACACCGCAGTGTTGCCAGTGCGCAAGACACCGGCGGCATCGGCGAACACATTCGGTCGACCTTCGAAGACAAACGCGACGATGCCCAGCGGCGACACCACTTGCTCGACTTTCCAGCCGTCATGTTCGACGCTGCTGATCACTTTTCCGCGTGTGGCCGGCGCATCACGCCACGCCCGCAGGCCGGCGATCATGTCGCGGCGCATGCGTTCATCGGCCAGCAGACGTGTGGTGGAACGTCCACGGGCCTTGGCGCGCTCGATGTCGGCGAGGTTGGCGGCCGCGATCAAATCCCAGCATTGCGGGGTTTCCAGACGCTGGGCAAACAGGTCGAAGAAGCTGCTGATCGCTTCATCCGACACCGCCGACATCGCGGTGAAGGCCGCTACTGCGCGCTCGATCGCAACGCTGGCCGCTTGCTGGTCCGCCACCGGAATCAGCAACAATTCGCCGCTGACCTGTTCCACCAGCAGGTGGTCTCCGGGCTGGAAGCGCGCGGCCAGTTCGGGGCTGACGAGCGTGACACGATTACCGGCAAAAGGAATCGGCGTACCAGCGACTAGACGTTCGAGCACAAGAGACATGAAACGGTTTCACCATGCAGGGGGCGGCCGGAAAATGTATAGGAAATTGTCCGGAGCGTCATTAATCCTGCCCCTTAAAAAACCGACCAGCCAATCCGCTGGCTCAGCAATTCCAGCGCGGCCATCCCGGCCAGGGAATTACCGGCGGCGTTCAATTCCGGCGACCACACGCACACCGTGAATTGCCCCGGCACCACCGCAACAATCCCGCCGCCAACACCGCTTTTGCCCGGCAAACCCACTCTGTAGGCGAAGTTGCCGGCCTCGTCGTACAGCCCGCTGGTGGCCATGATCGAGTTGACCTGTTGAGTCTGGCGCGCAGTGAGGATCTGTTCGCCGCTGTGCTTGCAGAACCCGTCGTTGGCCAAAAAGCAGAACGCCCGGGCCAGGTCCACGCAATTCATGCGCAAGGCGCAATGGCTGAAGTAACTGCGCAGCACCGCCTCGACGTCGTTGTGAAAGTTGCCGAACGACTGCATCAGGTAGGCCATGGCGGCGTTGCGCGCGCGGTGCTGGTATTCGGACTCGGCGACTTTGCCATCGACCATGACCTGCGGATTGCCGGACAGGCGACGGACAAAATCACGCATCGACAGCGCCGGAGCGGCAAAGCGCGACTGGTTGATGTCGCAGATCACCAGCGCGCCGGCATTGATGAAGGGATTACGCGGGCGGCCGCGCTCGAATTCCAGCTGCACCAGCGAGTTGAACGGTTGACCGGAAGGTTCATGGCCCAGACGTTCCCAGATCGCCTCACCGGAGTGTTCGATGGCCTGCACCAGGCTGAAGACCTTGGAAATACTCTGCACCGAGAACGGCGTCTCGGCATCGCCTGCGCAGTACAGTTCACCGTCGTTGCTGTACACGGCAATGCCCAATTGATTGGCCGGCACGGTGCCGAGAGCAGGAATGTAGTCCGCCACCTTGCCCTGACCGATCAGCGGCCGGACGGCATCGAGGATCTCGTTTAACAGCGCTTGCATGCGAGGTTCCAAAATCACGCCCCGTGGGATTGCGGGGACACAGAGGCTAGACGCTGCGGGTCGGCCACGAATCACAGCGACCCCACCCCAATCCAAAACCTACCGCAATTCCCCTGTGGGAGCGGGCTTGCTCGCGAATGCGGTGTGTCATTAAACAATGATGTTGACTGACACACCGCATTCGCGAGCAAGCCCGCTCCCACATTTTTAAATTTGCGGTGGCTGTGTATCAGCGTGTGTACAGACCCGCCCCTGACACACCCCGCCCATAAAACCCCGCCCCAGCGACACATCGCAGATACACCTGCTTGGTCAACTACACCTGTCGATTGGCCAAGCCGATCAAAGCGCTCAACTCACTTAATGTACGGAGTATTACGATGTTCAAGCTCTCGACTTCTTCCCTGACCCTCGGCCTGCTCATCGCCGGTGGCCTGGCCCTGTCTAACGTCGCTTCAGCCTCCGAGTCCGAAGTGTTCAGCATGAAACAACTGGCCCACGGTTACAGCCAGGTCCAGGCCGACACCGCGGAAAAACCCGCCGAAGGCAAATGTGGCGAAGGCAAGTGCGGTGCCGCCGAGTAATCCCCTTGCGCGGGGCACTCGAGGCCCCGCATTCCTGTCCTGACGGAGATCCAGCCCATGAACACTTCAATCTCATCGGCCGTGAAAGGCTTGCACCTGAACCTCGACCGTGCCGGTAGCTGGCTTGCGCCCCTGACCTTGCGGTTGTTCATCGCCTGGGAATTTTTTGAGTCGGGCCTGGAAAAATGGAACGGCGACAACTGGTTTGCCGACATTCAGGAGCGTTTTCCGTTTCCGTTCGACCACGTGCCTGCCACGTTGAACTGGGAACTGTCGATGTGGGCCGAGCTGATTTGCGCGCTCGCGATTCTGGTGGGTCTGGGCACACGGGTATCGGCGATCATTCTGATCGTGGTCACGGTTGTCGCCACCGCCGCCGTTCACTGGCCGGCCGATTGGTCTACATTAAGTGAGCTCGCCCAGGGTTACGCCATCAGCAATAAAGGCCACGGCAACTTTAAACTGCCGGTGATCTACCTCGCCGCCCTGCTGCCCTTGTTGCTCTCGGGTGCCGGCAAGTTGAGCCTCGATACGCTGCTGGCGCGATTTTTCTGGCGCCGTCACAATCGCTGAAATGCTACCGTGACATGCTTCACCTTCCACCTCACTTGCGTAGACAGGAGCCACCATGAGCGTGACCACCCAATGGATCGAGATCGACAGCGACGACGGTAAATTTGGCGCTTACCTGGCCATTCCGCATACCCAGCGCGGCCCGGGGATCGTCTTGATCCAGGAGATCTTCGGCGTCAACGAGCACATCCGCTCGGTCGCCGAGCAATACGCCGCGGATGGTTATCTGGTGATCGTGCCGGACTTGTTCTGGCGCAGCGGCCACCGCATCGAACTGACCTACGACGAAGCCGGCTGGAAACGCGCCGTCGAGTTGATGAACGCCACCGACATCACCAAAGCGCAAGCCGACATCAAACTGGCCATCGACACCCTCGATGCCCAACCGGGTCTGGATGGTGGCATCGCTTCCATCGGTTACTGCTTTGGCGGCCTGCTGTCGTACCTCACCGCCACCAACGGCCTGGTGGATGTGGCGGTCGCCTACTACGGCGGCGGCATCCAGAATCACCTGGACCGCGCCGATGACATCCAGGTGCCGTTGCTGATGCACTTCGGTGAACAGGACAGCCACATTTCCCTGGAAGCCGTGGAGAAAATCGCCGAACGTTTCGACACCAACGACAACGTGGAAATTGTCGTGTACCCGGAAGCCGAACACGGCTTCAACTGCTCGCACCGCGACAGCTACAACCAGCGCGCAGCGGCTGAGGCGCATGGCAATACGTTGATCTTCCTCGGTCAGGAACTGTAAAACCCACCCACCACGAAAAAGGCCCCTTCATCGATGGATGGAAGGGCCTTTTTTGTTTGCCGCGCTTACTCGATCACACTTCTTCCGATTGACCGGTGACGGCCTGCTTCGGCTGAGCATTGCGCTCATGCACATGGCGATGCGGTGTGCGGTCGATGTTCAGGCTGAGGATCTCCGGACGGCTGTAGTGACCACGACCATCCATTTGACGTTTACGGATCTCGATCTGGAACAGGTCGATGTCAGCAATCACTTCGCCTTCGCCTTCGGTCAATGCGCCGACGACTTCACCTTGCGGGTCGATGATCGCGGTGTAGCAACCGCCGGAGATCGGGCCGATCTCGCAACCGGTGTCGGCCATGATTTGCGCTTGCTGTTCCGGGTACAACCAGGCGGTCGAGTTAACCACGAAGCACGCCGACTCCAGGGCATGCATGCGGATACTGACCTCCATCTGCCGAGTGAACAGTTCACCGGCGAACGAGCCGGGGTACATCGAGGCGTGAATCTGTTCGCCGTCTTCGATCAAGGCATAACGGGCCAGCGGGTTGTAATGTTCCCAGCAGGCCAGTTGACCGATGCGGCCGACCGCACTGTCGGTGGCGCGCAGGCCAGAGCCGTCGCCCATGCCCCAGATCATGCGCTCGTGATAGGTCGGCGAAATCTTGCGCCGCGCTTGAATCAGGGTGCCGTCCGCATCAAACAGCAGCTGCGTGTTGTACAGGGTGCTGCCATCGCGCTCGTTGACGCCGATGGACACCACCATGTTGGCTTCCTTGGCGGCTCTGCCGATTTCATCGGTGGTTGCCGAGGGCACGACCACGGCCTGATCGAGCAACTTGTAGTGCTCGGACCCCATTTTGAAAGGCGACTGCACAAAGGAAAAATACGGGTAGTACGGCACGATGGTTTCCGGGAAAACGGCAAACTGCACGCCCTTCTCGCCGAGTTCGCGAATCTTGTTGACGACTTTTTCTACCGTGCCTTCACGGCTGTAGAGCACGGGTGCGATTTGGACGGCAGCGGCTTTGACGATGGTCATGGCGGTGATCTCACTGGGGGAATGGGCTTCAACGAGATAAAGATTACGCCAATCATATTTTGTCTCAAATGTCGAATACACAACCTTTTAGGAAACTACCCGATTGGCCCGCTGAATCACCTGCGGCGGTTGCCCGAACGCGCGGAGAAAGGCCCGGCGCATTCGCTCGCGGTCACCAAAACCGGTTTCGGTGGCGACCACATCGATGGCATGCCGACCGGTTTCCATCATCAACCGCGCCGCTTCCACCCGCAGGTTTTCGATGGCTTTGGCTGGCGATTGACCGGTTTCGGCGTGGAATACCCGACTGAATTGGCGCGGACTCAAATTCGCTGCGTTGGCCAACTCTTCCACCGACAACGGGGATTTCAGGTGCTGCTTGGCATAGGTCAACGCCGACTGAATGCGGTCGGTCTTCGGCTCGAGTTCGAGCATCACCGAAAACTGCGACTGACCACCCGCGCGGCGGTGATACACCACCAATTGCCGGGCCACCGTGCGCGCCACCTGGGCGCCGAGGTCCTTTTCCACCAGCGCCAACGCCAGGTCGACACAAGCACTCATGCCGGCGGCGGTCCAGAGGTTGCCATCATTGATGAAGATGCGGTCCTCTTCGACCAACACCTTTGGATACGCTCGCTGCAAGGCTGGCGCATGACACCAGTGCGTGGTTGCTCGTCGGCCATCGAGCAAGCCCGCTTCGGCGAGTGCAATCGCACCAGTACAGATTGACCCCAGGCGCCGGGTGGACTCGCTGGCACGACGCAAAAACGCCACCAAGCCTGGCGAAGTGGGCCGGATCAGGTTGTCGCCCATCACCAGCAGCGTATCGAACGCGCGCTGATCGAATGCCTGGGTTTCCACGCCGAAGCCGGCGGAGGTCTGCACCGTGCCGCCGTGCTCGGACAGCAAAGAGATGCTGTACACCGGCTCATCGCCGGCGGTGTTGGCCAGCTCGAAGGTGGCACACATGGCGAGGCCGAGGACCTGGAAGCCGGGGTAGACGATGAGTCCGATGTGGTGCATGGGCGGCTGATCCCTATTGACCTTAAAAGTGGCATGGGTGATTTCAAGCCGTCACTCTACGCCGGTTAGGCTGGGGAAAATAATTCGGCGATCAGCGGATCTGAATACAACGGCTAACTATCACTTTTCAACTTCGCATACTTCACACTTGTGTATTGACCACGTTACAACTTTCAACCGCAACAATAGTTTCAACTACAGAAACTAACTCCTGTTCAAAATCCAACTTGCCAATCGGGTCTATAACTAACGTGTTGCTGTCGGCCATTCGAGGGAAAGGCCATGGACACTAATAAGGACTCAGGCACTAACCTGGCGTTTTGGCTGCCGGGCAGTGCGGTCATCCTCAGTCTGGTCGTATCGACGTTTGCACTGACGCGCGAACCGTTCCTGGAGCCGCGGCCCATCGGTGCGCAGTTTCAGGCGCAACTGCCCATTGAGGCACGGTTATGGCAAGACCCGTTTGATGCACTGGAGCGCTATCGCAAGAAACTTGACGACATCAAGAGTCCGGATGCCGCGCAATTGTGCACGCCCAGGGTGTCCCTGCCGCCCGGAACCTCCACTCCGCCCGACATCATGGTGTCGTTGGTGGAAGGCGGCCCGTATGCCGATGAAGTCGAGCGCCGGCGACGCACTCGCTATGCCCTGCTTGCCGGGTTCAAAAACTCCCACCGGGTGCCGGACCAAGAGCAGTACATCCATTGCTTGAGACTGGCCGCCGATTTGTCGGTTGATCCTTCGCCGGGCCAACGTTTCATCGATGTGCCGTATGAAATATTCGTTTCAGATCCACTGGATCCGCCAAAACCACTTGAAGGCGCCCCGCAGCCTGCCGACCAGACAATAGTGTTCTGGCTAAAACAAGACGCGCTGGGTTTACAGCCATTGCAGCGACTGGAAAAATTACGCCAAAGCCTGGCGTGCAGCACGCTTGCATCGGCCTGCACAGGCGTGCCTGACGATCGTACGGTGCTCAAAGTCATCGGCCCCGCCACTTCGACCGTCCTGCGCGGCATGTACCTGGATGAAGCCAACGCCCGCGCAACTTCCAACGTCGAGATCTACTCACCACTGGCTACCGCCGACAATCTAACGCTGACAAACAGCCTTCATTTTCCAACGCCGCCACTCCCCGACAAACGCCCCATGAAGTTGCTGCGCACCGTCAGCGACGACGGCACGATGGCGCAACTCATGCTGGAAGAACTCAAGTTGCGCAATGTCGATCCGGCCACCAGCGTGCATTGCAGCAAGGACAACTTGCAGCGCGCCGGAACAGCGTGCGTAGAACGTAGCTGGCCACGTCCACCAGACCGAATCGCCTTGATCTCCGAATGGGACAGTTTTTATAGCCGCGCACTGATCGAAAGTTTCAAGGCCTGGGTGACTGACAAAGCCGCGCTGAATGAACACGATGACAAGGCGTTGGTCGACCAATGGATTTTGCGTTACAGCTATCTAAGGGGGTTGGACGGTCGCCTTCCGGAGGAAGCCGCGAGCACTGACAAAACCTCCAGCAGCGACGCCAGCAAAAACAGCAAAGACCCCAGCAAAATCGACCTCAGCCCACTTGAGAAAGCCGACGGAAATTCCCAGTTCGACTACCTGCGGCGCCTCGCCGACCATATCGCGCTTGAGGACGCGGCCTATCGACGCAACGGCGAACCTGGTATTGGCGCCATCGGAATACTGGGCGTTGATACTTACGACAAACTCCTGGCATTGCAGGCACTCAAGAGCCGCATGCCCTACAAAGTGTTCTTTTCCACCGACCTCGATGCACGCATGTTGCAACGAGGCCAGGCCGAAACCACGCGCAACCTGATACTGGCGGCGCCTTATGGGCTGACGCTGACGCGCGCCTTGCAACAAGACGTACCGCCCTTTCGCGACAGTCTGCAAACCTCGGTGTTTGTGTCGGTTCTGGCCGCATTGGCGCCACACTCCTTCGATGCCAAGCGAGCGAAATTCGACTACTCGAAATCCGACCTGCTGTCCCCCGGCATCTATGAGGTGGGCATCAGCGGTTTCATCCCGCTGGCGAGCCCGGTAACCCTCAAGCGCCCGATGAACTGCGAAGCGCCGACCCTGCTCAGCCGTTCGGATCGAGACCTGCGTCCTCACGACCTCATGTCGCTGCGCTGCCTTCAGGACCCGTCGCCACCGCCCTACCCTGAAGCCTCTCAATCGGTGCGCGAAGAATTCAAAAGGACCCAAGCGTTTTTCTGGGCCGGGCCCCTGACGATTGTCCTGCTTTTACTCGGCGGATTTGTCGTCTGGCGCTGGATCTCCGGGCCGCAAATGGCCACCCAGGAGGAACTGGCCTGGCGGCGTGGTGTGCCGATGACGCTGTATATGATCGCGGTGGCCTGCGCATTTATCGCCACCCGCTTCTGGCATGCAGAGTTTCTTTGGTTCACGTTCGTGCTGATCCTGTTGGGCATCATCATCTCGAACCGGACCCGTCGCATCGAGCACGCGGCACAGGACAATAACGCGACAGCCGACGTCACCAGCGGCGTATACGATTCCCCGACCTGGTACATCGTCGTCCCCCTCGTCGGATTTGTCCTCGCATTGATGCTGGCCTACCAGATGCGTAGCGCCTTGACGGGCAATGGACTCGGCGAGCCGATGTTCCTGTTTGAAGGCATCAGTGCCTGGCCAACGGTGGCACTGCGTGTGGCCGCCGTGCTGATATCCCTTTCGGCGCTGGCCTGGGGCTGGCGCAATTTGCGGGTCAACCGGGCCGAGATCGAAAGCGCCTACCATTTGCATACGCGCAGGTATCAGATGGGGTTGTGCCGCCAGGTCCTGCATTTTCTGCACAAAGGCCGGCGCTGGAAGTTCAGGCGCTGGTGCAATGAGCTGGGGCATTTTCTGCTACTGATTTTTTTCCCGCTGATGAGTACCAACGACGACTGGTCAAAGACCTGCACGAGCGACCAGGCCACCTGCGACGATGGGCGAAAAATGATCTCTATTGAACGCTTCTGGGGTGAACATTGCGTCTGCGGGGCGTTCGGCACCCGACTCTTGCGCGCCCTCCTCGCGACCTGGTTATTCATCGTGGTCACCAGCGTATTGTTTGTGGTCTGGCCCATGGAACAGGTGCCCGTGCGCGGCCAATCGATCATGTGGATGTTCGTTTGGCTGATTCCGACCCTGGCGTTCCAGGTGCTGGTGTTCTGGGTCGTGGATGCGAATCTGCTGCTGACGCGATTCATACGGCACCTGAGCACCCACCACGCGATCTGGCCTAAAACCCTGCAGCGCGAGCATCAGGAGATCTTTGGTGTGTCCAAACATTCCTGTATCGATGAGTGGGTGGACTTGCAGTTGATTGCCAAGCGCACCTCAGCGGTCAGCCGCTTGATTTATGCGCCGACGGTGGTGATGTTGATTCTGTTGGCGTCGCGCAGCAGCCTGTTCGACAACTGGCCGACGCCTCCCAGCGTGGTTATTTCATTCCTGTTGACCGCATTGATACTGCTCGCCTCCGCGCTCTCACTGCGCCGTGCGGCGGAAAAGGCCCGTACGGTGGCGTTGCAACGCATCGATGGCTATCTGCTGAAGACCCCGAAAACGCCGGGTTACTACGAAAAATTCCAGATGATCCGCGACCGCATCGCCACACTCAATACGGGCTCTTTCTCCCGCTACTCCGAAGACCCGCTGATCCGTGCGCTGTTGCTGTCGCTGACCGGTATTGGTGGTTCAGCCATTGTCGATGCCTTGAACTACGCCAAGTTCTAAACGCACGGGCGTTCCGTCGAACGCCCGTCCCGAAGAAATCAGAGCTGCCCTGTCAACGCCATGTTCACAAACTGCGTATCGAACCGCAGCTTGATGTTGTTCTTGTACCGTGCCCGGTCACATAGAGAAACCCGGCCTGCGCGGCGGCGTCGCCCAAGGCAGTCGCTGCGTTTATGAGTTCGGATTCGAGGCTCGAAAACAGCCCGCTGATATCCACCAAGGGCAGTGTTTCGAAGGCTGAATGAGGGGTAATTCGAGGCATGGGCGCCATAAGTAACCTCCTGATGATTAGTCAAAATGTCACCTGGTCGTCCAGATATCGCAGAGCCGTGAGGCCTCCGGGTCGTCCCGGATCAATCGCACCGAAAAAAGGTGCGCTGTGACAGGAGCAATGTGCATGCCACGTTCGCGCCTGGCCTGCATCGCACCGCTATCTCGTTGATTTGAAAGCACCGGTTCTCCTATCGGGGAGTGGATGGCGCTTGGTGTGAAATTCAAAAAAAGCACCAGAATGGCGCAATGGACTTCCCTTCGTTCCGGCGTTTTAATCGCAGGCGGACTTCAAGGCACAATAAGGGATCACCATGCTCGATATACCCATGCAGGACCGCGCCGCACCGGATGGCGTGTGCTACGGCTGCGGCAGCCGCAACCCTCACGGGTTGCACGTCAAGAGCCACTGGCACGAGGACGGCGTGCACGTTGTCGCCGAGCATCTGCCCGAGGCCAAATACTGTGGCTGGCCGGATCTGGTGTATGGCGGCTTGATTGCGATGCTGGTGGATTGCCACTCGAACTGGACGGCCATGGCGTATCACTACCGGGCCGAACACCGCGAGCCGGGCTCCCTGCCGCGCATCGACTGCGTCACCGGCAACCTGGGCATCAAGTTCATCAAACCGACGCCGATGGGCGTTGCGCTGACCTTGCGCGCCAAGGTCGAGGGCGAGGTCGGGCGCAAGACCCGTGTCGTCTGCGAGGTGTACGCCGACGGCGTGCTCACGGCGGTGGGCGACTCAGTGTTTGTCCGGGTCGATACCGGGCAACTGGCCGCCGCAGCGCATGGTCGCGCGGTCTGAGGGTTTTGAACCTCAGGGTCGGTCAACTTACTTCGCCGACCCGCCATGGGGCTTGTAGAACACGAACAAGCCGATGCTCGCCGTTTTGATGTACTTCTTGGCCCAGACCGGCTTCACCGTCTTGTCATGAAAATACATAGCGCCGCCGGTGTGATCCGGCAGCTGTTTGTTCAGCGCCTTGCGCGCGATTTCCTTGGCCAGGGCATATTGGGTTTCTTCCTGAGCCGTGTCCGGTTTCCCGTCACACCACCAGGAGAACTGGCAGTTTTTGGTTTCGGACCCTTGCTTGACCACTTTGCACACGGTATCGGGAAAACCCTCGTGGCCGAGGCGGTTCATTACCACGTTGGCCACCGCTTCCATGTCGGCCGTGTCCTTGCCTTTGGCTTCCCAGTAAATGGAGCGCGCCATGCAGGTAATCGCATCGTCCAGCGGCGCCGTGCCGGCCGGGTCGACGGCCTGGACTTCAGACTGGGTGATGGCCTGGGATTTGGGCACCGGCACATCGTTGCCCTTCTCGGCCGCTTTCTGTTCAAGCACCTGCGCCTTGTCTTCCGCGACCTCCTTTTTTTGTTGTTGATCGTCCGCCATGGACTGACCAGTTAGCAGAGAAAGGGCGAAAAACGCAGCAATCCAATTAACGGACATGGACATGGTGCAAGCACTCAGGAAGGTGTCGGTTCAGTGTAGTAGCCAAATCATGTCAACTACGGACTAACAAACTGCAAAAACCCATTGCCTTGTACGGGGGGAGTTCGCGCATCATGGGCGCAGTCCGTCCAAGGGGGTTTCCATGCACGTCTTTTCATCCGCTATGCGCTTGTCGGGGTTGTCGTTGGGTCTGGTGCTTGCCACAACGGCCATGGCGTCCGAGGAATCGCAACTGGCCGATTCGATCAACGCCTTTCGCAGCCTTCCGCAAAGTTGCGCCGGCCAGGTCTCGCCGGAGTTGCCACCGCTGACCAGCGATCCGCGCCTGATTTTGCCGGCCAGCGGACAGGTCGATTTGCAGCAGGCCATGGTGCGTGCCTCGTACCCGATGCTGCATGTGCAAGCGATATCCCTGACCGGCCCGCGTGATGCGCAAGCGGCGATGATGGCGATACAGGAAAGCTTCTGCCAGGTGGTGCTGAACCTGAAATTCGTCGACATCGGCGTCAGCCGCCAAGGCAACGACTGGCGCATCGTGCTCGCCCGCCCGCTATTGACCGCGCGCCTGGGTGATGCTGCCGCCGAAGGCCAGAAGCTGTTGGTCGAACTCAACGCCGCGCGCAGTAAACCCCGTCAGTGCGGCAGCCAGCCATTTTCCGCGACCACCCCGCTGGCCTGGAACGCCACCCTCGCGTCCGCCGCCGAAACCAACTCGCGGGCCATGGCCAACGGCAACTATTTTGATCACAAGGACCGCGACGGCCGCACGCCGGGGGATCGCGCGGAACTGGCGGGTTACAACTTTCAGCAGATCGGCGAGAACATTGCCGCCGGGCAAGACACCGTGCGCAAGGTGGTCGACGGCTGGCTGGCCAGTCCCGGTCATTGCGCCAACCTGATGAACCCACAATTCCGCGAGCTCGGCGCGGCTTACGCAAACGATCCAAAAAGCGATGCCGGCATCTACTGGACGGCCATGTTCGGTACGCAATAAAGGCGATGACCAGAGCGGTGACGAGCCGCTCTTACAACGTTTGCTGACTGTTGCCGACGGTCTTCGCTTTTTCGATGGCCCAGTCCATCGCCGCTTCCATGTCGAGCAAATGCGGGGACGGATGGTGGTCTTCTTCTATTACAGAGCCGTCCGGGCGGTACACCCCGATGAGCATCTTCAGGGATCCGTCTTTCAGTATCTCGGCTGTAACCTTGATCGAGCATCCGTTGGAAAGCGTCTCCTTGTGTTCCTCATGGCGTTCAGTCATCGCTGTCTCCCCCGCGTGGTGGATGGATGGATCGAGTCAGGCATCCTTCTGAGCGTAGTAGAAGTTCGCCCGTGATCATCGCCGGCCACGGCCCGTTTCAATGACGACAAACCTGCCGAGACAGCGGCGTAATGCCACCTATACTGCATTTCACCAACCCCGCCCGGGGCCTGCGCTACCCACAATAAAAAGCAGAGGTGGAACATGGTCTGGCAGCAAATCTACGATCCCTTCGGTAACCCGGTCATTTCAACCCTCATGGCCGCCGTGCCGGTGGTGGTGATGCTCGCCTCCCTGGCGTTTTTCCACATCAAGGCGCACATGGCAGCGCTGCTCGCGCTGGCATCCGCGTTGCTGATCGCGATCTTTGCCTTCGGCATGCCGGCCAACATGGCGGGCACGGCGGCGTTGTTCGGCGCGGCCAACGGCTTGCTGCCGATTGGCTGGATCGTGCTCAACATCATTTTCCTGCACCGACTGACCACCGAGAACGGCTCGTTCAAGGTGCTGCAGGATTCCCTGGCGCGCATCACCGACGATCGACGCCTGCAATTGCTGCTGATCGCCTTCTGCTTCGGCGCGTTTTTCGAAGGCGCGGCCGGCTTCGGTACGCCCGTGGCGGTGACCGGTGCGATTCTGATCGGGTTGGGCTTCTCGCCGCTGGCCGCTTCGGGCTTGGCCTTGATCGCAAACACGGCGCCGGTGGCGTTCGGCGCGCTGGGCACACCGATCATCACGCTGGCCAAAGTCACCGGACTGGACGAAATGGAGTTGTCGATGATGGTGGGTCGGCAGCTGCCGTTCTTCTCGGTGCTGGTGCCGTTCTGGTTGATCTGGGCCTTCGCCGGTTGGCGCAAAATGCTCGAGATCTGGCCGCCGATTCTAGTGGCCGGGGTCAGCTTCGCGGTCCCGCAATTTCTCGTGTCCAACTACCACGGCCCGATGCTGGTGGACGTGATCGCCGCGCTGATTTCCATGGCTTGCCTGACCGGTTTCCTCAAGGTCTGGAAACCGGCCACGGTGCACACCTCGGCCGCCCTGACCGGGCGCGTCGACAACTCGAAAATCGATGCCGAACATGAGCAGGCACCGGCGGCCAGTGCAACCTTTTCCGCTGATGCGAAACCGGCGGTGATGCGCGCCTGGATGCCGTGGATCATCCTCACGATCTTCGTCTTTGCCTGGGGTACCCAGGGTTTCAAAAACATGTTCGATACCCGCCCGGCGATCGATCCGCAAACCCAGTCGGTCAAACTCGACCCGCAGGGTAAACCGCTGCGCGAAGCCAACCCGATCTTCTCGCCGGCCCTGACCTTCACCACTCTGCACCTGCAAGTCGAGAAGGTGCCGCCAGTGGTGCCGGCACCGAAAACCGAAGAGGCGATTTACAAGTTCACCTGGTTCACCGCCACCGGCAGCGGCATCTTGCTGTCCGCCATCCTCGGTGGGCTGCTGATGGGCTACTCGATCCCGCAACTGGCTCGCCAATACCTGCGAACGCTGTGGGTGGTGCGCTACTCGCTGATCACCATCGCGGCGATGCTGGCCCTGGGTTACCTCACGCGCTACTCGGGACTCGACGCGACCATGGGCCTGGCCTTCGCCGCGACCGGCATTTTCTACCCGATGTTCGGCACCCTCCTCGGCTGGCTTGGCGTGGCGTTGACCGGCTCGGACACCGCTTCCAACGTGTTGTTCGGCGGCTTGCAACGGGTGACGTCCGAACAGCTCGGGATCAGCCCGGTGCTGATGGCGGCGGCGAACAGTTCTGGCGGGGTCATGGGCAAAATGGTCGATGCGCAGTCGATTGTGGTCGCGTCCACGGCAACGCGCTGGTACGGGCATGAGGGGGAGATTCTGCGTTATGTGTTCTTCCACTCGATTGTGCTGGCGATTCTGGTCGGCGGGCTGGTGACGTTGCAGGCGTACGTGGCGCCGTTCAGTCACATGGTGGTGGGTGGGCATTAGTCCCCACGGCACTCCGTTTGCCACACCCCGGACGAATGGCCCGGGTTGTGGGTCAAACGCTGCTTTACTGGTTCAAATCCTGAATACACGGAAAGCGCCTCGATGGAACGCCTTACCGCTAAAGATTTCGCCCCTGAATTGCTCGAACTCAACGACTATTACGTCCATGGCAAGATCAACCGCCGAGAGTTTCTCGATCGCGCGGCGTTGTTCGCTTTGGGCGGTTTGACCGCCAGCGCACTGCTAGCCTCCTTGAGCCCCAACTACGCGCTCGCCGAACAAGTGGAATTCACCGACCCGGACATCCTGCCCGAGTACATCGCCTACCCCTCACCCAAGGGCCACGGCAATGTGCGCGCCTATCTGGTGCGCCCGGCCAAGGCCACCGGCAAAGTCCCGGCGGTGGTGGTCGTGCATGAAAACCGTGGGCTCAATCCTTACATCGAAGACGTCGCCCGACGCGTCGCCAAGGCCGGGTTCATCGCCCTCGCCCCTGACGGCTTGAGCTCGGTGGGCGGCTATCCCGGCAACGACGACAAGGGCCGCGAACTGCAGGCGAAGGTCGATCCGGAAAAGCTCATGAATGATTTTTTCGCCGCCATCGAATGGCTGATGAAAAACGACACGACCACCGGAAAAGTCGGCATCACCGGCTTCTGCTATGGCGGCGGTGTCGCCAACGCGGCAGCCGTGGCGTATCCGGAACTGGCGGCAGCCGTGCCTTTTTACGGCCGCCAGCCAAAGGCTGAGGACGTGCCCCGGATCAAGGCGCCCTTGCTGCTGCATTACGGAGAGCTGGACAAGGGCATCAACGAAGGATGGCCGGCGTATGAAGCGGCGCTGAAAGCCTCAGGCAAAACCTATGAAGCCTACATTTATCCAGGCGTGAATCACGGCTTTCATAACGACTCGACGCCCCGATACGATGAGGCCGCCGCGAAACTGGCGTGGGACCGCACGATGGCGTGGTTTCACAAGTACCTGGCTTAGGTATCAATTCCTTCGATCTTTTACATCACCAAGCCGAATTTTTTATTTGTCCCCGGCTTATTCAAGATGTCGCCATCTCGGATAAGTCGGACGACACCCCCATGAACCTGAATTTCGCCTTTGCCTGCTTTATCGTCGTGTCGTTCGCGATTGCGCTGGGGCATGCCTGAACTCAGGCGTCTACCTGAACCACTTCAATGCCCAACCGCCGGTAATCCTCAACGTTGCCCGACGCCACCTGCTGCTCGGTGATCAGCGTGTTGATGCGATTGCACGGCGCAACCACGAACGGCTCCACCGCCCCCAGTTTGTCCGCCATGGTCACCGCCACCACGTGTGAGGCGCTGTCGAGCATCGCCTGCTTCACCGGCACTTCATCGAAATACAGCGAGCTGATGCCCACATCCGGGTGAATTGCGCAGACCCCGGTGAACAGCAAATCCGCCTTGATCCCCTCGATCAGCCGCAGGGTTTCCTGGCCGCTGGCCGACATCGTCGCGGGATTGAGCTGCCCGCCGGCCAGGATCACTTTGATGCCTTTGTAGTCGGCCAAGGCAATGGCGATCATCGGCGACGCGGTTATCGCCGTGATGGCAATGGCCACGGGCAGTGACCGCGCAATTTGCAGCGTGGTGCTCCCTGAATCGAACAGCACAATCTGGCCATCCTGCACCCGGCGTGCGGCGAGTTGCGCCAGGCGCGTTTTCACTTCATCGGTTTCACCGACCCGGGTGAAGAAATCCTTGCCCGTGTCTTTGGGTCTCGGCAACGCCCCGCCATGCACCCGTTGCACCAGCCCTGCGCTGGCAAGCTCTGACAAATCGCGTCGGATGGTGTCTTCGGACACGGCGAAATGCTGGCTCAACTCAGAAGCCATGACCTTGCCGTCGCGCTCAAGGATCAGGAGGATTTTTTGCCGGCGCACGGAAGGGAGCTCGGATACGGCGTGCTGATCTTGCATGTTTATGCCTGTTTTTGCGTGTTTATGCGAGATTAGCCAAGCCGCTGGAAAAACACAATCGGCGCGGTGATTGAGGGCGTTTCTGGCAAACTCCCACGGTGCCTTCGTCCAGAGCAGCCATCGCCCATGCTTTTCGCCCTTGTCTCAAACGGTTCAACACTGACGCCTGCACACGCGGGCGTAACGGTGCCCTGGTGGAGTTTCACCAAGACAGTGCTCAGCGCCGCCGCGTTATCACTGGTGCGCGATGGCCGGTTCGACCTGGACGAAACAATGCCGGAAGGACCGTTCACCTTGCGCCAACTGTTGCGGCATGGAGCGGGACTGGCGGATTACGGTGAGCTGCCGGAATACCATGCGGCCGTGGCGGGCAACGAGGCGCCGTGGCCCGCCGATGAAATGCTGCGCCGGCTTGACGCTACCCGGTTGCGTTACATACCCGGTGACGGCTGGCGCTACTCGAACGTTGGCTACCTGTACGTGGCGAATTTCATCGAGCGCCTGACGGGTCTTGCGCTGGAAGAGGCGTTGACCCGACTGGTTTTTTCGCCCCTTGGTTTGTCAGGTGTACGCCTCGCCACGACGCCTGCCGATCTGGAAGGCGTGAGGATGGGCGCCGCGCAATCGTACGACCCGGGCTGGGTTTATCACGGCCTGCTGGTTGGCCCGCTGGATCAAGCCGCGGTTTGTCTGGATCGTCTACTGGCCGGCCAGACCCTGCCGCTGGCGTTGCTGCGCGAGATGCATTCGGTTCATACACTTGGCGGGCCGATCACTGGGCGTCCATGGGTTGCGCCGGGTTACGCGCTGGGCCTGATGCAAGGCGCGGTCGAGGGTGGATTGGTTTTGAGCGGACACACCGGTGGCGGACCGGGCAGCGTGATAGCGGTTTATTGGTGTGGCGAAGGTGACAACACCGCGAGTTGCGCGGTGTTTGCTGAGGGTGGCACCGAAGGGGCTGTCGAGGCAAAGGCCGTGAAGCGTTTGATGAACGCGGTCATTCCATAAACCGGTGACTTGGGCTCTATTCGCTAAAAAACCAGCCCGGATGAGTGGTCGTTCAATACGCAGGTGATGGGACTAACGTTATAAGTCCACGCCGGGCAACCCGGCATTTTCGCAGTGGTGAACTTCCATGGAAAAGATCGCCCGACAGTTAATCGAATTTCCGACACTACGCATCGCTGGCGCCGGTCTGGCCCTAATAATCGGATTGAACAGTCCGATCACGGCACAGGCGGATGAGGCGTACGCTAAAAACCTGCTTAAGGAAACTCTGAAGAAGACTTCCAAATCTGGTGAAATACCCGCCTGACACGAACACGACGGTTGAGTCCCGATGAAACAGATATCCTTCGCCGATGCCGAGTACGCCGGCAAACGTAAGCAGA
>Ga0302169_10000083_pt1 | contig 31019 bp, 29 predicted proteins | sample I_Fen_N1_3_FD_193493 | JGI IMG/M metagenome (GOLD analysis project Ga0302169, IMG submission 193493) | Peat permafrost microbial communities from Stordalen Mire near Abisko, Sweden - I_Fen_N1_3 | ecosystem: Environmental > Terrestrial > Soil > Wetlands > Permafrost | place: Sweden: Abisko...
CGCCGCGGAGGAATAATTCATGTCGATCGAAGTGCGTAACGTCAGCAAGAATTTCAATGCGTTCAAGGCGCTGGACAACATCAGCCTGGACATCCAGAGCGGTGAGCTCGTGGCGCTGCTCGGCCCGTCCGGTTGCGGTAAAACCACGCTGCTGCGGATCATCGCCGGGCTGGAAACGCCGGATCAGGGCAACATCGTGTTCCACGGTGAAGACGTATCCGGCCACGACGTGCGGGATCGCAACGTCGGCTTCGTGTTCCAGCACTACGCGTTGTTCCGCCACATGACGGTGTTCGACAACGTCGCGTTCGGCCTGCGCATGAAGCCGAAAAACCAGCGTCCGAATGAAAGCCGGATTGCGGAAAAAGTCCACGAACTGCTGAACATGGTGCAACTGGACTGGCTGTCGGATCGCTACCCGGAGCAACTCTCCGGTGGCCAGCGTCAGCGTATTGCCCTGGCCCGTGCCTTGGCGGTGGAACCGAAAGTCCTGCTGCTCGACGAACCCTTCGGCGCCCTCGACGCCAAGGTCCGTAAAGAACTGCGCCGCTGGCTGGCGCGGCTGCACGAGGACATCAACCTGACGTCGGTATTCGTGACCCACGACCAGGAAGAAGCGATGGAAGTCGCCGACCGGATCGTGGTGATGAACAAGGGTGTGATCGAACAGATCGGCTCTCCGGGCGATGTTTACGAAAACCCGGCCAGCGATTTTGTTTATCACTTCCTCGGTGATTCCAACCGACTGCATTTGGGTGAGGACAACCACGTGCTGTTCCGTCCGCACGAGGTGTCGTTGTCGCGGCATGAACTGGAAGACCACCACGCGGCTGAAGTGCGCGATATTCGTCCGTTGGGCGCGACGACCCGGGTGACGTTGAAGGTCGAGGGTCAGAGCGAATTGATCGAGGCTGAAGTGGTGAAGGACCATGACAGCCTGATCGGGCTGGCGAAGGGCGAAACGCTGTTCTTCAAGCCCAAGGTCTGGCAGAAACTCGCCAACCTCTAAAGCAAAAGCATCGCGAGCAAGCTCGCTCCCACATTAAATCTGTGTCGGTCACAATAGTGTGTACGACATCAATCAAATGTGGGAGCGGGCTTGCTCGCGAAAGCACCTTATGCCGCAGCACGCTTCGGATTGACTCGAACACCCCCGGCCCGCGCCTCAATCTGCTCTTTCAAGTCATGCCGCAACCCCAACAAAAACGCCAACTCCGCCACCACAAACAACGGCCCGACAATCAGCCCGGTCACATCATCGACAAACGCCGGCTTACGCCCTTCATAGTGATGCCCGACAAACTGAATCGCCCAGCCCACCACAAACATCCCGACACCGCTCGACAGCCACACCAGGGTACTTTGCTGCGCCAGCACCTGCCCCGCCCAGACGGACAGCCCCAGCAGCACGGTCATCAGCACTCCGAGGCGCAACTCCAGGCGCAGGTAAAACCACGCTGACGCCAACGACACCAGCACCGCCGGCGAAAGCCAGCCACCCGCCCATTGCGGCCGCGACAGCAACACCGCTACGGCCACCACAATCAATGGAATACCGATAAAGTGGCTGGCGATGTTGCGCGGATCACGGTGGTAAGCGGCGTATTGACTGAGATGGTCAACGAGGCTTTTCATTGTTATTCCTCTTGTAGGGTGATTGATCATGCCCCGAGTTCACGTTTCGCTCTGTCAGGCAGGCGACAATCTCCAGGAGTTTCCATGGACATGCAGGTTTGGCGCTCGCGCTTGATGAGCGGCCAGTGGTTCAGTCATCTATCTGTTCCCTTTCAGGATAGTCTGCTGGCCGCGGCCCGGCTGCGGCGCCTGTCATCCGGGCAATTGCTGTTCAAGCGCGGCGACCCGCCATGCGGGTTGTATGCGGTGCTCGAAGGCTCGGTGCGCATCGGCGCAGTCAGCGAACAGGGCAAGGAAGCGCTGCTGAGCCTGGTGGAGCCACCGCACTGGTTTGGTGAAATCTGCCTGTTCGACGGCCAGGCGCGGACCCACGATGCCTTCGCCGTGGGCACGTGCACCCTGTTGCACATCCCGCAAGTGGCACTGCTGAAATTGCTCGACGAACAACCGGTGTACTGGCGGCAACTGGCGTTGCTGATGAGCCACAAGTTGCGCCTGACCTTCATCAACCTCGAACAACTGAGCCTGATGCCCGCCCCGGCACGTCTCGCCCATCGCTTGCTGATGATCGCCGCCGGTTATGGCGAAATCGATCCACCCCGCCGGGTGCTGCAATTGCCGCAGGAGCAATTGGCGTCGCTACTGTCGCTGTCGCGCCAGACCACCAACCAGTTGCTCAAGGAATTGCAGGGCCAGGGCATTCTGAATCTCAAGTACGGCGAGATCGAAATCGTCGATGCCGAACGGTTGCGGGCACTGGCAATTTTTTAAAGCGCGACGTTATTGGTGGGCTTTGCCCGCGAAGGCGCCTAGCCTGTGACGACGATAATCGAGGTGTGCCATGCGTGTACTGCTAGTAGAAGACGAACCGGAGACGGCCAAACTCCTGGCCAACGGCCTGAGCGAGGCGAGCTATTCGGTCGATGTCGCGCTCAACGGCATGGACGGCCGACGCTTTATCGAGTCCGGCGAATACGAGCTGATCATCCTCGACGTAATGCTGCCGGGGCTCAATGGCTGGCAGTTGCAACAACAGGTCCGCAAGCTCGGCGAAACGCCAGTGCTATTCCTGACCACCAAGGACGGCATCGAGGATCGCCTGCGCGGGTTGGAGCTGCATGAGGATGATTACTTGCTCAAGCCGTTTGCCGTGAGCGAGTTAGTGGCGCGGGTGCGCAAGTTGTTGCGACGGGACCGGGGTCGGTGATCTCCCGAACGACTGCTTAAAAAATGAGCTGGACTTCTCCTGTTAACTGCACTAAATACAATGCATATCAATATAAAGTGTGATTTTGCACGGTATACGATGCAGGTTGTTAAATGGAAAACCTTGGTGAACTGATCCGCTCGCTCCGTAAGGCGCAAAAGCTATCCCAGCAGGCACTGGCAAAACAGTACGGCATGAGCCGTTCCACGATTTCAGGTATTGAAAACAACACCGTCTCTGAAATCGGCCTGCGTAAGGTAGAGGCAATCCTCAACGGCTTCGGGTATGAGCTCACCGCCGTGCCCCGCCAGTCGAAGCGTCCAACGCTGGACTCGCTGAAAAAGGTCAACTTCCATGGCTGAGTCGCAGGAAAGGGACCGGCTTCACATCAGTGTCTGCGAGAACGCAGTTGGCACCTTGGGTCGTGGTCAGTCTCGCAGTGATTCCGTGTTTACCTACGCCGAAAATGCACAGGAAGAAAACTCTGTTTCGTTGACCATGCCGGCTCGCCTTGAAAGTTACACATGGGAGCAAGGTGTACCGCCGGTTTTCGAAATGAACCTGCCTGAAGGGGCTCTGCGAGATGAGTTGGTCCGTCGTTTCAGCAAAGCGGTCAGGGGCTTTGATGACTTCGCGATGTTGTCGATCGTCGGCCCGCATCAGCTAGGGCGAGTAGGCGTTGCAAACGCGCCTGAAGCGAACGACTGTCCACCTGAAACCAGCCTCGCGGACCTTCTGGTTCATGACGGTGCTCAAGGCTTGTTCGATGATCTATTGCACACATATGGCCAATACTCAGGCGTATCCGGTGTGCAGCCCAAGGTCTTGGTCCGTGACAGTGCGACAAACGTCGACCGCCTGACTCATCGAGGTGCGACGCATCTGGTCAAATCCTTTCGCCCAGAGGAATACCCTGAGCTGGCAGCCAACGAATACTTCTGCATGCGGGCGGCGCTGCATTCGGGGCTTGAGGTGCCGAAGTTCGAGCTCAGCGAGCAGGGCAAATTTCTGGTTGTCGAACGCTTCGATCTGAACGAGCAAGGTTATCTGGGGTTCGAGGATTTCTGCGTACTGAATGCCTGGCCGTCGAAGGCCAAATACGATGGTTCCTACGAAGGTGCCGCAAGGCAGATCAAAGAATTCGTCTCCCCATCGCTGCTGAACCGGTCGCTTGAATCATTTTTCAAGATCGTCGCGCTCTCGTCAGCCTTGAAGAATGGTGACGCTCACCTCAAAAACTTTGGTGTGTTGTATGGACATTGCGGCGCGGATGCGCAAATCAGCCTCGCCCCGGCCTACGACATCGTCACCACGTCGGTTTACATAAAGTCCGACAGCATGGCGTTGTTGTTAGGCGGATCAAAAGCATGGCCCAAATACAAAATGCTGATGCGATTTGGCCGTTCTGCCTGCAACCTGACTGAAGGCCGTTGCAATGAGCTGTTGCAGCAGGTCGCCCATGGGGTGGAAGTGGCGATGGCGGAGATGGCTGCCTACATCAAAGACAACAGCGTCTTTGCGAACGTTGGCGAAGCGATGATGGAGCAATGGGTATCAGGCGTCGCGCGCAGTCTCGTGAAAAGTTGATCACCGCAACCCATCCCGAAACTGCCCCGGCGTCATCCCCGTCCAGCGCTTGAACGCGCGACTGAAGCTGCTGGTATCGGCAAACCCCAGCAGGTAACTGACCTCACTCAATGAACATTGCGGGTCGCGCAGGTGCAGCAGCGCCAGGTTTTCGCGACTTTCATTGAGCAGCGTATCGAAGCGACAGCCCTCATCCGCCAAGTGCCGTTGCAGGCTGCGCAAGCTCAGGTGCAGGGCCTTGGCGATGTGTTCGGCGCTGGGCTCACCTTCGGGCAATTGCTCTTCGATGGCGTCGCGGACTTTGCGCTCCCAAGTCAGCGGTTTCAGTTGCGCCAAGGCGCGGTTGAGCACGGTTTCGTTGTGTTCAGCCAGCTCCGGATTGGCGTCGTCCAGGTGGCTATCGAAATCCACCAGGGAAAATTCCACGCGGTCTTCTTCCGCCGAAAAATACACCGGTGAGCGGAAGACTTTGTGCCATTGATGCGCATCGGCGGGTTCCGGGCGGCGCAGGTACACCGCCAGCGGTGCATAGTCGCGACCGAGTCGATTGCGGCAGGTACGCACGTAAATCGCCGTGAAGGCGTCGATGGCTTCAAATGCAGGTGCCGGGTTGCCCACAGGGATTTTCAGGCGAAAGCGGTAGCGATCCTCGGCGCGGGTCAGTTCCAGTTCCAGGGCATCGCTGACCACCTGGTGATAACGCACGATGCGCTCGAACACCTCGCGCAAACTGCCGCTGGCCACCAGCGCATAACCGAGCGCATGAAACGTCGTGGGGCTGACAAAACGCGACACGCGCAGGCCGATCGCCGGATCGCCACTGACCTGCACGGCGATTTCCCACAGGCGCGTGGTGCCGGACAACGGGTAACGGGCGTTCGGGTCGTCCATCAATTGCGGATCGAGCCCCGCCTGATGGCACAGGGCGGTGCTGTCGAGGCCCAGGGCATCGAGTTGCTTGCGCAGGGCGCGGGTCCAGCTGGCGAGGGAGGTCGGTTCAGTCATGCTGATTGGCGCTTCCGGTCAACAGGTTGGCGTTCATGGCTACCACCTTTCAAATCTTCACAAGGCAGGATGCGAACATCAATAACCAGAGGATGGAAGCATGCACGGTACTTCTGCAAGTCCCCAGCGACTGAATGCAGCGCAGCGATCAGCACATATTCGTGAAGTGGTGCTGGCCAAGGGCGTCGAACTGCGTCAGCGCTACCCGATTCTCAAGCATCAGGATGCCCTCGGCGCCGGCATTCTGGCCTTCGCCCTGGCCGGGATGATCGGCTCGGCGGCGCTGTACATGACCGGGCACATGGCCTGGTGGGCGTGTCTGTTGCTCAACGCGTTTTTCGCCTCGTTGACCCACGAACTGGAACACGACCTGATCCACAGCATGTACTTTCGCAAACAGCGCGTGCCGCACAACCTGATGATGGGGCTGGTGTGGATGGCGCGGCCGAGCACGATCAATCCGTGGATCCGCCGCCATCTGCACCTCAATCACCACAAGGTGTCCGGCACGGAGACCGACATGGAAGAACGCGCCATCACCAACGGCGAATCTTGGGGTTTTGCGCGGTTACTGATGATTGGCGACAACATCATGTCGGCGTTCATTCGTATGCTGCGGGCGAAAACCTGGACGCATAAATTCAGCATTATCAAACGCACGCTCAAGGTCTACGCACCGCTGGCGCTGGTGCATTGGGGCGCGTGGTACGTGTTCCTCGGCTTCCATGCGGCCAACGGCATCGCATCGCTGATGGGCGCGCCAATCGAGTGGTCGGCAACGACGTTGTCGGTTATGCAGGTGATCGATATTGCGGCCGTGGTGATCATCGGTCCGAACGTGTTGCGCACGTTCTGCCTGCATTTCATCAGCTCGAACATGCATTACTACGGTGACGTGGAGCTGGGCAACGTGATGCAGCAGTGCCAGGTGCTGAACGCCTGGTGGTTGTGGCCGTTGCAGGCGTTCTGCTTCAACTTCGGCAGCAGCCACGGCATCCATCACTTTGTGGTGAAGGAACCGTTTTACATCCGCCAGATGACCGTGCCGGTGGCGCATAAAGTGATGCGTGAGATGGGTGTGCGCTTCAACGATTTCGGGACGTTCGGGCGGGCGAACCGGTTTGAGCGCAAGGATGTTGTGGTGCAGGAAGAGGTGCGTACAGCGCAAGCAAATGGTTGACTGAGAGGACGCTTTCGCGAGCAAGCCCGCTCCCACAGTGAATCTTCAGTGTTCGCCAAATTTGCGAACAACCGAAATTAATGTGGGAGCGGGCTTGCTCGCGAAGGGGGCGGATCAGGCACCCCTAATCCGGCTGAAACGGCGACTCACTCAATATCACCCCAGTCTCATCCACATACTGTTGCCAATGCTCGATCAAGGCGCTGAGCTTCTCCGGCTGACTCAACGCCAAATCATGAATCTCCCCCGGATCATTCCCCAAATCATAAAGCTGCCAGGTCGCCGGCCCCACCGGTCCCGGGATGTAAACAGCCTTCCATTGCCCCTGCCGAATCGCTCGCCGGCCAAACAACTCCCACCCAGTGACGGTGTGCTCGTCATGCACCTGCGCCGTCTCACCCGATAGAAACCCCAGCCACGATTTTCCGCGAACTTGCGCCACGTCCTTGCCACGCCAGCGCTTGCCCGGATGCCGTACACCGGCCAGGTCGAGAATGGTCGGCGTAATGTCCATCACCGTGCCAAAGCCATGGCTGATCTGTCCCTTGAGTGACAGTTGGGGGTAATGCACCAGCGCCGGCACGCGAATCCCGCCTTCAGTGGTAAACGCCTTGAACAACCGCGAGGGTGCGGTCGCCGTCTGCGCCCAGTTCGGCCCATACCAGACGTAAGAATTGGCGCGGCCGATGTTCTCGAGGCTGTTGTCGTAATGCTGATTCAGATACGTCAGCAGTTCCGGCCCGAACTTCGGAAACGCCTCCAGCAGTGCGCCCTCGGCACCGTTATCCGACATGAAAAGAATGAAGGTATTGTCCAGTTGCCCTTGCTGGCGCAGGTAGTCGACGACGCGCCCGATGTTCCAGTCCATGCGCTCGACCATCGCCGCGTAAACCTCCATGGCCCGCGCGGAAATCTGCCGTTGCTCGTCGGTCAAGGCATCCCATTGCGCGCTGAGCTGGATCAGCGGATGCGGTTCGACATCGGCTTCAATCAGCCCCAGGGATTTAAGCTTCTCCAGACGTTCAAGCCGCAACACTTGCGGTCCCGCGTCATACCGACCGCGATACTTTTCGACAACATCGGCCGGTGCCTGCAACGGCCAATGCGGCGCGGAAAACGGCAGATAAGCGAAAAAGGGCCGGGTCTGATCGCGCTCCTTGAGGTACTCCAGCAGCTTGTCGCCGAAGGCATCGGAGGAATAGAAGTCCTTCGGCAATTCGTCGAGGAAGGTGCCGTCTTCGATGTACAGCGCCGGCGTGGATTTCAGCAGACCGGGCGTCTGTTCATCGTAGGTCGGCTCGAAACCGTAATGGTTGGCGGCGCCGGGCAACAGCGAAAACGAACGCTCGAATCCCCGGGCGTGGGGCGCGAGCTCGGCGGTCAGACCCAAATGCCATTTGCCACTCATCAATGTTTGATAACCGGCCTCGCGCAACAGCTCCGGCAATGCCACCACGCGGTCGTTGAGGTGGCCCTCATAACCCGGTTTGCCAATCAGCTCTGGAGTCAGCGCTTCGGCCATGGTGCCGATGCCGGCGATGTGGTGGTCGGTGCCAGTGAGCAGCATCGAGCGGGTGGGCGAGCAGGTCGGCGCGGTGTGGAAGTCGGTCAGGCGCAGACCGTTGTAGGCCAGCGCATCGAGGTTCGGCGTGTTGATTTCGCCGCCGAACGCGCCGATATCGGAAAAACCCAGGTCATCGGCCAGGATCACTAAAAAGTTGGGACGTTGCGGCATCAAAAATCTCCTGTTCAGCAGGCAATGAAAGACAGCGGCAGATCGCGCACCTGCACCTGGATGGGCGGTTGGTAGTGGTCGTCGCTGGTGAGTTCGTGCAGCAGTTCTTCGCGCAGTTGGTGGAAGTCGAAACTGCTGCGTTGACGCGGATGGGGCAGGGCAATCTCGACCACTTGTTTGATCCGTCCCGGACGCGGCTCCATCACCACCACGCGGTCGGCGAGAAAGATTGCTTCCTCGACATCGTGGGTGACCAGGATCGTGGTGATTTTTGCCCGCGAGCGAATCGCCAAGAGCTCGTCCTGCATCTGCTGGCGGGTCAGTGCATCCAGGGCGCCGAAGGGTTCGTCCAGTAGCAGAATTCGAGGGCTGGCCACCAGGCCGCGAGCAATCGCCACGCGTTGCGCCATGCCGCCGGAAAGTTGGTGCGGGTAGGCGCGGGTGAAATCGCTCAGGCCCACCAGTTCGATGAAGTCGCTGACACGCTTTTGCTTCTGTTCGCTGCTCAGCGGTTCGTTGACCAGGCCCAGGCCGATGTTGTCGGCTACCGTCAGCCACGGAAACAAACGGTGCTCCTGAAAGACAATGCCGCGCTCGCCACCGATGCCGCTGACGGCTTTGCCATCTACGGTGATCTGGCCGCGAAACTGCGTATCGAGCCCGACCAACAGCCGCAGCAACGTGGATTTGCCACAGCCGCTGGCGCCGACGATGGCGACAAATTCACCTTCGGCGATGTCCAGGTTGAATTCGCGAATCGCCTCCAGCTCAAAGCCGTCGACGTCGAAGGATTTGCCCACATGGTTGAAGCTGACAATCGGTGCGTTCATGCGTGTCTCCAGCGAGTAGCGCGGATTTCGAGGCGTTGGCCGATGAGGTTGAGCAGGGCGCCGGTGAGGCCGACCAGCAACATGCCGGCCATGATCAGGTCCATGCGCAACAGTTGCTGGGCACCGATCATCTGGCTGCCGATGCCGCCGTTGGACGGCATGAAATATTCGGCGCCGATCGTGCCGAGCCAGGCGTAAATCAGGCTCAGGCGCAGGCCGGCAAAAATCCCTGGTGCGGCGCCCGGCAGGATCAGTCTGCGCAGCCGTTGCCCAAGGCTCAGGCGCAACACCTGCGCCGCTTCGTTGAGGTGCGGCGAGAGGTTGGCGATGCTGCGTTGGGTGGCGATGAACAACGGGAAGAAAGCGGCGAGGGCGACGAATACCCACTTGGCCAATTCACCCAGACCGAACCATGCCGTGAGCAAAGGCACCCAGGCGAAAATCGCGATCTGGCGGATGGCGGCGAGCGTCGGGCCCAACACGCGCTCACTGGTACGCGACAGTCCCAGCAATAAGCCCAAGGCAAATCCGAGCCCGCCGCCCAGCAACAAACCGCCGAGGGTGCGCCCCAGGCTCAGGGCCATGCCGCTGATCAACGTACCGTCGAGCAAGCCGTTCCCCGTGGTCTCCAGCACCGCCAATGGACTGACCAGAATGTTGGCGTCGATCCACTGCTGATCCGTCGTCACTTGCCACAGCACCAGCAACGTCAGCGGCAATAGCCACGGTTGCAGCCGCTGCCAGCCTTCATAACGTGGACCGCGACGAATTTCAGCCGTCGCGGGATGCGGCCAGTGCACCCATTTTTTGTCCAGCCAGCCGATGCCGCGATCCATCGCCACGCCAATCAACCCGATGACCACGATGCAGACGAACACGATGTCGAGCATGAACAACTGCCGCGCCCATACCATCAGGTAACCAATGCCTTCGCTGGAGGCGAGCAATTCGACCGCCAGCAACGACGTCCAGCCGGCGGCCAGTGCCAGGCGCACGCCGGCCATGAACGCCGGCAACGCGGCGGGCAGCACCAGGCGCCGGACCAGCAGCCGTGGCGGCAAGCGCAACACCGCCGCAGCTTCACGCAATTTGGGTTGCGCATCGCGTACACCGACCAGCGTATGCAGCGTGACCGGCACCACAATGGCCTTGATCAGCACCACCAGTTTCAGCACTTCACCGATGCCGAAAAACACCATGAACAGCGGAATCCAGGCCAAGGTCGGCACTTGCGCCAGCCCGGCAAATGTTGGAAACACCAAGCGTTCAAATCGACGACTGAATCCCAGCGCGGCACCCAATGCAGCTCCGACGCTGACCCCGGCCAGCAGGCCCCAGAACAGCCGTTGCAGGCTGATCCACAAGTGACCCCACAACTCGCCTTGGGACAATTCCACCGCGCTGTCCCAGACCAGCGAAGGCGCCGGCAGGATCTGCTCGCTCATCCAGTGATTACGGCTGGCCAGCCACCAAAGGGCAAACAGAGCGGTCGGCAGCAACCAAGGCAATAACCGTTGGCTCAACCTCGGCCACAGTGGCTTGGCTGTAAGCGAAGGGGCGGCCAAAGGCAGGCTGAGCAGGGAAACACGGGCCATGGGCGACCTCCGTTGTCGGGTATGCAAAATCGATCTATAAAATTTCAAATCAATGCTATTGAGAGATAAGCAAAGCCATTTAAGGCCTACAGCCGACACGCATCCAATGCATTCGGAGAATATTTTCGATGCTGGTTATGCATACCGCCCCAGGATGCCCGGCGTAGCCTGCTTAGGACTTAATGATCTAAAAATGTGAATTTTTAGTATTTAAGTGTTGGTGCCGATTGCGCCTACTTTCAGCGCCTCAACGCCCGTCGCCATCAGGAGCCGCACCCATGAGCCTTCCCTTCAAACGTGTCATCAGTCTGTTCGCCGCACCGGCCCTGGCGGGGTTGCTGGCATTCACCGTCAATGCCGCCGAACTCAAGGAAATCCGAATCGCGGTGCCCGACCTCAGCGCCGGTACCCAGCACAGCGGTGGCGGTGTGGTGGACGTGTTGCGTGACCAGCAGGTGTTTGAAAAAGCGTTCGCTGATCAGGGCATCAAGATCCAGTGGAGTTTCTTCAAGGGCGCAGGGCCGGTGATCAATGAAGCGTTTGCCAATGGCCAGGTGGACCTGGCTTACCTGGGGGATCTGGCGGCAATCATCGGCAAGTCGAACGGTCTGGACACCCGGCTGCTTAGTGCCTCCGCGCGAGGTGTGAAGCAATATCTGGGTGTGGTGCCAGGTTCAGGGATCAAGACGCTGCAAGATCTAAAAGGCAAACGCGTGGCGATCTTCCGGGGGACCGCCACCCAGTTGTCCTTTGATGCGGCGTTGGCCAGCCAGGGGTTGAGCGAGAAGGACGTGAAGGTCATCAACCTCGACTTCAGCGGTGCCGTCGCAGCACTCGCGGCCAAGCAGATCGATGCGTCCTGGGGCAGCTCCGGACTGGCTGCATTGCAAGCCAAAGGGTTGGCCGAGTTGCCGCTGAACACCAAGGATCTGGGCGGCGCGGGTAGCGTTCAGGCCGTACTGGTCGGCACAGGAAAGTTTGTCGACGAAAACCCCGAGGTGGTCGCCAAGCTGCTCAAGGCGCAGCAGCAGGCTGTGGCGTGGCTGACGCAGGACAGCAACAAGCAGGCGTACATCGATCTGGTGTCGGGGTTGGCGAGTTATCCACCGGTGATCCTCACGCGGGATTTACAGGATCAGAAACTCAGTGAAGTGTTCCCCTCGACGCTGGATCCGGTGTTCCTTGGCAAGTTGCAGGATGCGGTGGATCTCGCTTCGCAGCAGAAGCTGATTCGCAAGCCGTTCAAGGTGAGTGATTGGGTGGCACCTGAGTTGGCTGCAGCAAAACTCTGAATCTCTGGCAACTATTCGGGCCTCTTCGCGAGCAAGCCCGCTCCCACATTAAAACGCGTTCTTCTGAGAGAACTCGGTCAAAAGTGGGAGCGGGCTTGCTCGCGAAGGGTCCTTAAACCGCGACATCAATTTGCTGGGTATCCACCGCCACCAACGTCTCAATCATCGCCCTCGCCGCCGGCGACAACCGAAACCCCGTACGACTCACAATCCCGCAGCGCGCATTCATGCTCTCAATGTTCTGCGGCAGATTGCGCCAGTGCAGCAACGCCAGCGACCCTTGGGCGATGTCCTCGATAAACGCCTCTTCAGTGCCGACACCAATCGCATTCGACTGCAGCACGATCTTCACCAGCGCCGGGAAATGTTCAGTCTCGATACTCGGTGAAAAATCCATCCGCCCACTGAGATTCGCCAACAACTTGCGAATGCCCGGCGGGATCAGCGTGGTCGCCAGCGGGTAGTCGAACATGTCGTTGGTCGACAGGCTTTCCTTGGCCAGTAACGGGTGCCCGGGCCGGCAGAAAAATACTCCACGCTTGGGGGTGAGTGCCCGCGTCTGGAAGTTCGGATCGGCTTCGAAATGACGAATGTCGGCGATGAAAAATTCGATCTCTTCGCGGCTCAAGGCGCGGCTGAGTTTTTCCCAGTTATCCACCTCGAAACGGGTGCGCACTTTCGGGTGCGCATTGATGAACCGGGCCACGGCATCCGGCACCAGTTTCACCGCGGGTGCCGGGCCGCAACCAAAGCGCAGTTCACCCGCGTCGAGCTTGGTCATCTGCGTCACTTCAGCGCTGAGCAATGCCGCGCCCTGGACCAGCGTCAGGGCGTGTTGCAGCAACACCTGGCCTTCTGGCGTGGGGCGCAAATCCTTGTTGCCGCGGTCCACCAGCACGCAGCCGAACTCTTGTTCGAGCCCTTGAATACTGCGGCTGAACGCCGGTTGAGTAATGCCCATGGCGTCGGCCGCGCGGACGAAACTGCGGTGTTCGTTGAGGGCGATGAAGTAACGCAACTGGCGAAGATCCATATGCTTTCCCGGCATCCTAAAAATAGCTCGAAGGCATTTGCGACGAGGGTTGCTTGAGGTTTTAAATGCAAGCTCTTATTCCGTCAACGCAGCATGTGAATATCTATTAGATCTAAAGTGCATATAGATAGAGCGTTGTTTCGCTGTCACTCAACCGTCAGCAGTCCGATAGAGGGTCTACCCATGAGCAATGCCGCTTTAGCTGTAAAACCCGCTGTTCACGCGCTTGAAATCCATCCGGTGGCCGGTCGCATTGGTGCCGAAATCCGTGGCGTGCAACTGTCCGGTGAACTGGACGCCAGCACTGTCGAAGCCATTCAGCAGGCGCTGGTGCAATACAAGGTGGTGTTCTTCCGCGAGCAGACTCAGCTCGACGATCAACGCCAGGAAGCCTTCGCTCATCTGCTTGGTGAACCGGTGGCGCATCCGACGGTGCCGGTGCGTGAAGGCACCCGTTTTCTGCTGGAACTTGATGGTGCCGAAGGCCAACGTGCCAGCTCGTGGCACACCGACGTGACCTTCGTCGAGGCCTATCCGAAAGCCTCGATCCTGCGCTCGGTCGTGGCGCCGGCGTTTGGTGGCGACACGGTGTGGGCCAACACCGCGACCGCTTACAACGAACTCTCGCCTGAACTGCGTGAACTGGCGGACAAACTGGTGGCGGTGCACAGCAACGAATATGACTACGCCGGCGCCAAGCCTGACGTGTCGGCGGAGAAGCTGGAACGCTATCGCAAGGTCTTCACTTCGACCGTTTACGAGACCGAGCACCCGGTGGTGCGTGTGCACCCGATCAGCGGCGAGAAGAGCTTGTTGCTGGGGCATTTCGTCAAGCGCATCAAAGGGTATTCGCAGGCGGATTCGGCGCACCTGTTCGGGTTGCTGCAAAGCCATGTGATTCGTCAGGAAAACACCGTGCGCTGGCGCTGGAAGGCCGGTGACGTGGCGATCTGGGACAACCGGTCGACCCAGCATTACGCGGTGGATGATTACGGGACTCAGGATCGGGTAGTGCGGCGTGTGACGCTCAAAGGTGAAGTGCCGGTCGGGGTGGCGGGGCAGCGGAGTCAGACGATTAAAGGTGCGTAAACACGGTCCCTTGTGGGAGCGGGCTAGCTCGCGAAAGCGATGTATCAGTCAGCATTTCTATCGACTGACACTCCGTCTTCGCGAGCAAGCCCGCTCCCACATTTGATTGGGTTACCACACGCCTATTTGGACCATTTTCTCGGTCTGCGGCTCGCCATAACGAAACCGCTGCCCGCGCAGATCAATCTCCTGATGACTGATCGTCGTCCTGCGCTTCAACCCCCGCACCCACTCAAACAAATACCCCGCATGCTCTTCGCGAACCGAGGCAAACGCTGGATCAGCCCCCAGATCCCGCAACTCCTGCGGGTCATTCAGCAGATCAAACAGCTGCGGCCGAAAACCGTCATACGCCAGATATTTCCAGCGCTCGCTGCGCACCATCGTCATACGGCAACGGTCGATTGGTTGCGCCAAACGCTCACGCGCCGGGGCCTGAAAGGCGTAGTCGTACTCGCTTATCGCATAGCGGCGCCAGTCGGTCTCAATGCCGTGCAGCAGCGCAATCAACGAGCGTCCCTCCAGCCGATGCTCGGCGCTCGGCAAACCAAGAGCCTCAAGAAAAGTCGGCAACGCGTCGATGGTTTCCACCAGCCGATCATCCACCGAACCCCGGGTGATATCCGCCGCCGCACGTGGATCACGAACGATCAGCGGCACACCGACGGCAGGTTCCAGCAGAAACTCTTTTTCACCCAGGTAATGATCGCCGAGGAAGTCGCCGTGATCGCTGGTGAACACGATCAGCGTGTCATCCCAGCGACCGTTGCTTTGCAAAAAGTCGAACAGGCGCCCGAGCTGATCGTCGACCTGTTTGATCAATCCCATGTAGGTCGGAATCACGTTCAGGCGCACGTCATCCCTGGAAAAATTCAGGCTCTCCTCATGCTGACGAAACGCGTTGTACACCGGGTGGTCGCTTTCCTCTCCAGGCGCTGCGCGCACAGGGTCGATCACCTGCCCGGCGCGGTACAACGCGTGGTACGGCGCCGGTGCGATATAGGGCCAGTGGGGTTTGATGTACGACAGGTGCAGGCACCACGGCTGCTCGCCTTGCTCGGAAATAAAGTCGATGGCGCGGTCGGTGGTGCAGGCGGTTTCCGAATGCTGTTCCGGAACGCGGGCGGGCAAGTGAGCATTGCGCATTTTCCAGCCGCTGAGGATTTCACCCTGATCACCTTCGGCGGCGTTGGCCCATTCATGCCACGGGTTGCGGCCCTCGAAGCCGTGGGCGCGCAAGTAATGGGTGTAGGGCGCGGATTCGCGTTTATCGTCGAACAGCGGGTCGTCGGGGAAGATGCCGTCGTGGCGAAAATACGCTTCAAAACCTACCTCATTCAGCGCCGAGGCCTGATCGCCGAGCGGGTCGATGGCCAGCCGTTGCAGGGCGTCGAGATTAGGCGTGGCGTGGGTCTTGCCGACCAGTGCCGTGCGGATGCCGTGGGGGCGCAGATAGTCGCCAATGGTCAGCTCTTCCAGCGGCAAGGGCACGGCGTTCCACGCCACTTGATGGCTACTGACATAGCATCCCGTGTAGGCCGACATGCGCGAGGGACCGCAGATCGTGCCTTGGGTGTAAGCGCGGCTGAAACGCACGCCGGCGTCGGCCAGGCGATCGATGTTAGGCGTATGCAGATGCGGGTGACCGTAGCACGACAGGTAATCACGGCGCAGTTGATCGCACATGATGTAGAGCACATTGCGCACGGGGTTTTGGGCGTTGGACATGGGGTTCACCGATCAGAAGACAGGCGAGGGTTTTCGCTGGTGGGGCGGGGTTGGGGCAAGTGCATTTGGGGAATGGTGTTGATGCAGTGATTGCATCGTTGCCTGGGATACCGCTATCGCGAGCAAGCTCGCTCCCACAGTGGTTCGGTGTAAGTCCACACTGTCGTGGTCCACACGAGTCCCTGTGGGAGTGAGCCTGCTCGCGATAGCGGTTGATCAAACAGCGAGATTATCCAGCGAACACACCTCTTCATCCTGCTCATCAATCGCCTTGATCTGCGCAATCATCGCCTCAGCCAGCGGTGACAACCGATACCCCGCCCGGCTGACAATCCCGTACCGCGTATACAGCTCCTCCAGATCATCCGCCAACCCGTCAACCTTCAAACACACCAACTCACCCTTGGCGTTATGCAGCGCATCCGAATACGTGCCGACAATGCCAATCGCGTCCGAGCGCATCACCACACTCAACAGGCTGTAGCTGTTTTCGCATTCCACATTCGGCGTGAAATCCGGGCGGCCGCTCAAGTCGACGATGACCTTGCGCAGGTTCGGCGGGCGAATGCTGACGGCCATCGGGTAGCTCATCAATTCTTCGGCACTGACGCTTTCGCAAGCGGCCAGTGGATGCCCGGCACGGCAGCAGAAATGCCATTTGCGCGGGCGCAGGCGCTGGGTCAGGTAATCCGGATCGGCCTCGAAGTAGCGAGTGTCGGCGACAAAGAATTCGAACTCTTCACTGAGCAGGCGCTTGCTCAAGCTCTGCCAGTCGTCCACCTGAAACTGCACCCGCGCTTTCGGGTAGCGCCCGATAAAGCTGCCGATGGCGCGCGGGATCAATCCCGCCGCCGGTGCCGGCCCACAACCGAAGCGCAACTCACCGGCCTCCAGGCCATTGAACTGGCTGATCTCGTTGGCCATCTGCTGCGCACCACTGACCAGTCGCCGTGCGTGTTCCAGCAGCATCTGCCCCTGTTTGGTCGGCGCCAGGTCCTTGCGCCCACGATCGACCAACTGACACCCCACGCTGTGTTCCAGCGCCTGAATGCTACGGCTGAACGCCGATTGCGACAGGTTCACTGCCACTGCGCCCGCAACGAAGCTGCGCTGATCGGCGAGGGCGATGAAGTGGCGGAGCTGGCGCAAATCGATATGCATTTTTCACATAAAAAATATCGGGGAAATGCATTGGATATGCATTAGGTCGACTCCTTATAAAGGCTATCTCTTATGCAGTAAATCTTTGTAAAAACATAAATAAATAACTTTAAAGAATATGCATCGCTGAACAGCCGCTGTGTGTTTTTTGATCTGGAGCCGCTTTATGAGTCCGTTGAACCTCGCTTCACCCCTCACACCCCGACGGCTCAAACGCCTGCCCCTGGCCCTGTTGCTGGCGGGGAGCGCCAGTTGGACGCAAGGTTATGCGGCGGATACCGCGACCCCTGCACCGGCCCCCACGGGTAAAGCCGCGGCCGACAGTTCGCAACTGGAAACCGTGACCGTCACCACCCGCCGACGCGAGGAAAGTTCGCAGGATGTGCCGACGCCGATGAGCGTGGTCAGCGGCCAGACCCTGGAAGCCCAACGGGTCTATCGCATCCAGGATTTGCAGCAACTGGTGCCCAGCGTCAACGTCGCCTACATGCACGCTCGCCAGTCCAGCGTGTCGATCCGTGGCCTGGGCAACAACCCGGCGAGCGACGGTCTGGAAGGCAGTGTCGGCCTCTACATCGACAACGTTTATCTGGGCCGGCCGGGCATGGCGGTGTTCGACCTGATGGACATCGAACAGCTCGAAGTCCTGCGCGGTCCGCAAGGCACGCTGTTCGGCAAAAACACCACGGCGGGCGTGATCAACATCAACACCCGCGCGCCAACGTTCACACCTGAACGCAGCATCGAGACTTCGGTGGGCGAGGACGGTTATTTCCAGACCAAGGGCACGATTTCCGGGCCGTTGAACGATGAACTCGCCGGACGATTTTCGGCCTATCGCACCCGCAGCGACGGCGACATCAAGAACGAATTCAACGGCCATGAATTGAACGGCGGCTCACGCGATGGTTTCCGTGCGCAACTGCTGTTCAAGCCGAATGAGTCGTTCAATTTGCGCTGGATCGGCGACTACAACGAAGAGGATTCCAGTGCCGGTACCCGCGTGTTATTCAACACCGGGCCGACCATCAATGGCGTCAATCTTTATCAGGCTCGAGCGAACGCGGCTGGCGCGACACTGGTCAACGGCCCGCACCGCAAGGTCAATCTGGACAACGACCAGCACGTCACCGTGCATCAGGGCGGTACCTCGGTCGAAGCCAATTGGACCTTGCCGAGCGACTTTACCCTGACCTCTATCAGCGCCTATCGCTGGTGGAATTTCACCCCGCGCAACGACGATGGCCTGAACGTGCCAGCGTCGTTTAACGCTGGCGTCTCGGTGGAAGATAAGCAGTATTCCCAGGAGTTTCGCCTGGCCTCGCCCAAGGGCGAATTCTTTGACTACGTGCTCGGCGCTTACTACTTCGGCTCCGACCTGGACAACAAGACGTTTTCTTTTTACGGCCCGCAAGCGGACATCTGGAACGGCACGCCGCGCGGTGCCTTGGCCAACGTCGCCAGTGTCGGCAACGGGCACATCGATACCAACAGCTTCGCGCTGTTTGCCCAAGGCACCTGGCACCTCACGCAGCGACTGGATTTCACCGCGGGCGTACGTGGCACCTATGAAGAGAAAAGTGCATGGGTGACGCGCAACGCACCACTGGGCGGCGCCACAGTGACCGGCGCGGCGGCCACCGCCCGGCGCGGTCGCGCTGGCGCTTACGACTCCGGCGATCTGAATCAGTACAGCTCCAGTCCCTCCGGCCTGTTGAACCTCAGCTACCACTTCACTGAAGACTTGCTCGGTTATGCAACGCTGTCCCACGGCGAGAAGTCGGGCGGCGTGAACCTCGGCGTCGGCTCCGCGCCTGTCGCTGGCGCCGACTCGTTGCTGATCGGCACCGAGCGTGCCAACAACGCCGAACTCGGTTTCAAGAGCACCCTCTGGGACCGTCGCCTGCAATTCAACGCCGACGTCTTCTGGACCCAGGTCAACGCTTACCAGACCAACGCCTACGACGACGTCAACCGCGTGCAATACCTGACCAATGCCGGCTCCGTACGCTCACGCGGCGTGGAATTCGACAGCACGCTGATCCCTTTGCGCGGCCTGACGTTGAACATCAACGGCTCGTACAACGACGTCAGCTACCTCTCGTACAAAGATGCGCCGTGCCCACCGGAAGTCAGCCTGGCCCCCGGCGCCCCCGCCTCTTGCGACTTGAGCGGGCATCAAGTGGTCGGTGCCTCGAAATGGATCGGCAACGCCAACGGCGAATACAAATGGAACCTCAGTAACGGTCTCGAAGAGTACGTCACCGGCAGCTACGCCTTCCGTTCGAAAGCCGTGGGCACTGTCGAGGACTCCGACTTCGGGCAGATCCCGAGCTACGCCATCGTCAACCTTTCCACCGGCCTGCGCGGCGACTTCCACCAGGGTCAGTGGGATGTCTCGCTGTGGCTGAAAAACGCCTTCGACAAAACCTATTACACGACCCTGTGGACCGCCTCCAACGGCGGTTATGAAGGCTTGCTCGGCACACCACGCACCCTGGGCCTGACTGGTCGCTATGACTTCTGATTCGTCCCGCGTGCGGCGAGCTCTCAACAGACAAGTGACAGCCGCTGAAACCCGGCCAAAAACGGCGAAAACCCATGCCTGCGACGAATACTTTGGATGCCGCCAAAGCATGGGTTTTTCGCCGCCACGCCACAGCCCTTGAACGGCGGGCCCTGGCGGGAAATGAACGTTTTGCATATTCGTTTCGAGTCTAAATATAACTTCAAAGATTACTTTAAGAGATAAGCGTCTAGGCCAATGATTCACCCATCGACACGTCGTGCGGGGGATGTCAGGCACGGCGTTTCGGGTGATCGCAAAGAGACCGCAGGGAGTTAAACAATGGGCAATGTCCAGACCGCTGCCAGCGCACATGAGGTGCTGTGGCGCCAGGCACCGAGTGGTGAGTTGGTCGACCTTGGCCGGCCGCACCGCTTACCTTTGGGCCAGCTGCGTTTGCAGCGCACGCCCAAGGGCATTCTGAGTCGACGCGAAGCGATTTTGCTCGGTGTGTTGGCGCTGCTGGTGCATGGCGCGGTGATTTACTGGGTGAATCAGCAGCCGGTGAAAGCGCTGCCGATTGTGCCGCCGGAGATTCCGCCGATGACCATCGAGTTCTCGCGCCCGGCGCCACCCGTGGTCGAGCCACCACCGCCGCAGCCGGTACAACCGGTGGTCGAGCCGCCGCCTCCGGTGGAAGACGAACTGGCGGTTAAACCGCCGCCACCCAAACCGATTCCAAAACCGAAGCCGGTTGCCAAACCTGTGCAGAAACCGGCGCCCAAAGCCATCGAGCAACCGCCCGCGCCGCCACAACCGGCCGCACCGGTCGCGGCGCCGCCGGCTCCCCCGGCGCCCGCGCCGGTGACACCGGCCTCAGCCAGTGCCGGGTACCTGAAAAACCCGGCGCCGGAATACCCGTCGCTGGCTCAGCGTCGCGGTTGGGAAGGCACGGTGCTGCTGCGTGTGCATGTGCTCGCCAACGGCAAGCCCGGGGAGATCCAGATTCAGAAAAGCAGCGGTCGCGATGCCCTCGACGAGGCAGCGCTGAACGCCGTGAAGCGTTGGAGCTTCGTGCCGGCCAAGCAAGGTGATGTCGCCCTGGACGGCTGGGTCAGCGTGCCCATCGATTTCAAGATTCATTAATCAGTAATCAACCGACGCTAAGCTCGCGGTGTGTCTGGAACCGCCATCGCGAGCAAGCTCGGCTCCCACACACGAGGAATTGATCATGACGTTATTGGCATCTCCACTTGAATCCATCGAAAGCGCGGTGATTTGGCTGCTGGTGGTTTTTTCCGTGGCCACGTGGGGCCTGGCGTTGCTCAAGGGCGTGCAGTTCGGTCGCCTCAAGGCGCAGGACCGTAAATTTCATAAGCAATTCTGGGCCGCTTCGAGTCTGGATTCGGCGGCCGAGTTGAGCGAAACACAACCCGGCGCGGCGGCTCGCGTGGCGCAGGCTGGCTATGCGGCGATTCAGGTCGGCGAGGCGCCACAGGCGAATGATTTGAGCCAGGCAATCAATCATCAGGATCGACTGGAGCGTGCGTTGCGTCAGCAGATCGTGCGTGAGCGTCGCTCGCTGGAAACCGGTCTGGCGGTGGTCGCGAGTATCGGCAGCACCTCGCCGTTCATTGGTTTGTTCGGCACGGTGTGGGGAATCATGGAAGCGTTGAAAGGCATCAGCGCGGCGGGCTCGGCGAGCCTGGAAACGGTCGCCGGGCCAATTGGTGCAGCTTTGGTGGCGACGGGCGTGGGGATCGCCGTCGCGGTACCGGCGGTGCTGGTTTACAACTATTTTTTACGCCGTTTGAAACTGACGGCGGCGGACCTGGATGACTTCGCCCATGACTTCTACAGCCTGGCGCAGAAGAGTTCATTCCGCGTACTGATCCACCCGACGGCGCACAAAGTTGCCGCTTCGGGCAACGCGCAAAAAGTGAAGGAGGCGTCCTGATATGGCCTTCTCCACGCAAGACAGCGATGAGGTGCTGAGCGAGATCAACGTAACGCCGCTGGTGGACGTGATGCTGGTGCTGCTGGTGGTGTTTATCGTCACCGCGCCGCTGCTGACCAACGCGATTCCGATCAACCTGCCCAAGACCGAAGCCGTGGCGCCGGTGGAGCAGAAAGACCCGCTGGTGGTGAGCATCGACGGCGCCGGCAAGCTGTTTATCAACAAGGATGAAATTCAAGCGGATTTGCTGGAATTCAAGCTTCAAGCGGCGAAAGCCAAGGACCCGGAAGTGCGCGTGCAATTGCAGGCCGATGACGGGGTGAACTACGGCGAGGTGGCGCGAGCGATGGCGTCGATTGAGCGCGCCGGAATTACCAAATTATCGGTGATTACCGCGCGCTGACAGATTTCAGTTTTCCGGGGCCGTCTCCTTGGCAGGGTGCGGCCCTTTTTTTATTCCTCGGGACAAACCCCGATCCAATGTAGGAGTGAGCCTGATCGCGATGGCGTCCTCACATTCAGCATCACAGGTGGCTGAAGAACCGCGATCGCGAGCAGGCTCACTCCTACATTTGCGTTTTCGAATATTCAATTTGGGTCTTAATAAATAGCTTCTTATTCCTTAACGAATATAAATCCCCTCCCTATACTCGATCAGGAACAGACACGCAGCAGGAGAGCTCCCCCATGCGCAACGAATCAATTCGCTACCTGATTGTGCCGGGCTGGCAAGGATCGCCGGAAGATCATTGGCAAAGCCACTGGCAGAACAGTCTGCCGAACAGTGCGCGGGTGGAGCAGGCCGATTGGCTGACGCCGCGCCGTGAAGACTGGGTCGCGGCGCTGGCCGAGGCGATTGCCGCCGACAGCACGCCGGTGATCCTGATCGCTCACAGCCTGGGTTGCATCACCGTCGCCCATTGGGCCGCCGCTGCGCCCGTACAGTTTCTGCGTCAGGTGCGGGGTGCCTTGCTGGTCGCGCCAGCGGATGTCGAGCGTCCGGCGTGCGCACCGGCGTTGCGCAACTTCGCACCGATTCCCACCGACCTGTTGCCGTTTCCGAGCCAGATTGTCAGTTCCGACAACGACAGTGCGGTGAGTGCGCCGCGAGCCCTTGAACTGGCGCGCAACTGGGGTGCCGAGGCAGGGATTTTGTCGGGGGCCGGGCACATCAACGTGAAGTCCGGTCACCAGCGTTGGGAGCAGGGTTTTGCCTACCTCTATCGCTTGCAAAACCGCATGGAGCTTCACGCCCTGCGTCGCGCTTGACCCCTTTCTTTTTTAAACGCCTACCCGTCTCCCGGCGGTTTTGGGCGGGAGTCTGCCATGAGCTTCGAACACTTCGGTCAGCCGCTGCTGACCTTCCCCGATGCAGAAAAAAGTCCTTTGAGCATCCGCGCCAAGGCGCTGGTGTTTGTCGATCCACGTTCGCGGCAATTGCGCCAGGACCTGGAGCAATTGGCCCCGCGTTCAATCTCGGTGCTCATCCGCGGTGAAACCGGCACCGGCAAGGAATTGCTGGCGCGGCATATCCATCGCGCCAGTGATCGCGGCGGATTGTTCGTTTCGGTCAATTGCGGCGCGATCAGCCCGACCTACGCCGACGCTGAATTGTTCGGTTATGCGGCGGGCAGCTTCAGCGGATCGGCGAGCAGTCGTGCCGGGTGGTTTGGTTCGGCCAACGGCGGCACGCTCTATCTGGATGAGATCGGCGATTTGCCGCTACCCATCCAGGTCAAATTGCTCTCAGCACTTGAGAATCACGAAGTCACCCGGGTTGGCGCACATCAACCGAGCCCGGTGGACGTGCGTCTGGTCGCCGCCACCAGCATTGATCTGGCCCAGGCAGTGGCCGCCGGGAAATTTCATGAGCGGCTTTATCACTACCTCGGCGAAGGGCACCTGGAGCTGCCGGCATTGCGTGACCGCGTGGGCGATATCCTCTCGCTGGCCGAGTATTTCCTCGGCATCTACAGCCAACGCCTCGACTTGCCGGTACCGCTGATCAGCGAGGCCGCGCAACGGGTGCTGGAGCGGCACAGTTGGCCGGGCAATACCCGCGAGCTGGAGAACGTCATTCACTTCGCATTGCTGGTGAGCACCGGCGACGAGATTTTGCCCGAACATCTGAATTTGCTGGAGACGCCCGTATCGCTGGCGCAGATCGAGCAGCAGGCGGTTCAACTGATCAAAAACAGCACCGCCACAGAACGTTCCGCGCTCAAGCGTTTGCTGGAAAGCCTGACGCAGACGCTGGAATGATCTGTATGAACAAAATGGAATATGAAAGTGAATAAAAGATATTGTTCGGGAATAAAAAATCCCGGTATTGTCCGCTTCACGCCAGCGATAGCACTTCACTGGCACTTGTATTTAGCCGTCGTCGATGACGACCGAGATTTTCGATAAGGACACTGCATGAAAAAGGTTCTGTTGTTCACCGCATTGGCGGCTGCCCTGACTGCTGGCCTGGCCCAGGCTGGCGAGAAACTGGTGGTTGCGGCGACCCCGATTCCACACGCCGAGATTCTCGAACTGATCAAGCCAACCCTCGCCAAAGAAGGCGTGGACCTGGAAATCAAAGTCTTCACCGACTACGTTCAGCCGAACGTGCAGGTTGCGGAAAAACATCTGGACGCCAACTACTTCCAGACCAAGCCGTACCTGGACAGCTTCAACAAAGGTAAAGGCACCAACCTGGAAACCGTTATCGGCGTCCACGTTGAACCGTTCGGTGGCTACTCGAGCAAATACAAATCCCTGGCTGAACTGCCAAACGGCGCGACCATCGCTCTGCCAAACGAAGGTAGCAACAGCGGCCGTGCCCTTATCCTGCTGCAAAAGGCTGGTTTGATCGAACTCAAAGATCCAAAAAACGCTCTGGCTACCCCGAAAGACATCGCCAAGAACCCACACAACTTCAAGTTCAAGGAACTGGAATCGGCCATGCTGCCGCGCGTTCTGAAAGAAGTCGACCTGGACATGATCAACACCAACTACGCGCTGGAAGCGGGTCTGAACCCGGCTAAAGACGCGCTGGTGATCGAAGGTGCGGATTCGCCTTACGTGAACTTCCTGGTCGCTCGTCCGGACAACAAGGACAGCGTTGCCATCCAGAAACTGGCCAAGGCCTTGACCAGTCCTGAAGTGAAAGCCTTCATCGAGAAGAAGTACAGCGGCGCAGTGCTTCCGGCGTTCTGATTCGACGCAGCACCAAAACCCTTCAAGGTTTCAAACGCCGACGGCTAGCGATAGCGTCGGCGTTTTTGTGTGCGCAAACAATTTTTGGCAAATGAGGTCTCTGTGGCGAGGGAGCTTGCTCCCGCTGGGTTGCGAAGCAACCCCAAAACTGCCACCTGAATGAATCAGAATCACCGCATGCATTGCGCCAGCGACTGCTTCGCAGCCCAACGGGGGCAAGCCCCCTCGCCACAAAGATCAAAAGCCCTTCAGGCCACCCTGGCCTTCAACGCCCTGCGCAACGCCACCAATAACTTCACGATGTCCTGCGGATCCAGTCGCTCTGGCACTTTTACGTCTGCCATTTTCTCTTCCTTGTGAGGGTTCAGCCGAGGGAGTCTGGCCAAAAGCTGTCCGTCCTTGGAGGGGCATTTCGAAAAAAAGATCCCTCCTACAGCGCAAAGGAAAATAGTCGTCATCCGTTGCGACAGCAAATCCGCGGATAGTTTTTTGCGTGATATCGATATGCTTTAACGGTATTTAAATTCTGGTTTTTATATCTTTAAAGTCGGTATCCGCCGGGCCGTTATCCACGGTCCATGGACTGCGCCACCGTCGCTTACCGAGCGGCGTTCAGGAGCTTCAATGAATTTCGATTACGCCTTTATCCTCAGCACCCTGCCGGCGTTTCTCAACGCCGTGGGCGTGACGCTGCAGGTCGGCTTTATCGCCATTGGCACCTCGCTGCTGGTGGCGCTGATCAACGCAACGATTCTGGTGTTCCGCACGCCCTACCTGCAACGGCTGGTCGGTCTCTACGTCGAGCTGGCGCGCAATACGCCACTGCTCATCCAACTGTTCTTCGTCTACTTCGCCTTGCCGGCGCTGGGCATCAAGGTGTCGGGCTTCGCCGCGGCGATCATTACCATGACCTTTCTCGGCGGCGCCTACCTCACCGAAGTGCTGCGCGCCGGTATCGATGCAGTACCCCTGGCGCAACTTGAATCGGGCCGTTCCATCGGCTTGTCTCATGGGCAATTGCTGCGCTACGTGATCCTGCCGCAAGCCGGCATCCTCAGCTTGCCTTCGCTGTTCGCCAATTTCATTTTCCTGCTCAAGGAAACCACCGTGGTCTCGGCCGTAGCGGTGCCGGAAATTCTCTACACCACCAAAAGCTACATCGCGCTGTACTACAAAACCTACGAAATGCTCGCCGTGTTGACGCTGATTTGCGTGCTGCTGTTTTTGCCGCTGTCACTGTTGCTCAGCCGTCTGGAAAGGAGGCTCCAGCATGGCCAGTTCGGGTCTTGAATTGCTCTGGGTGTCGTTGCCGCAACTGGGCAAGGGCGCCGCGCAAACCTTGTCGATCTCGTTTCTGAGCATCGCCATCAGCACCGTCGGCGGCGTGCTCTACGGCGTGTTGCGCACGCTGAACTCGACATGGCTGAACGTAATCCTGCGGGTGTACCTGGAATTGTTCCGGGCGATCCCGGTGCTGGTCTGGCTGTATTTACTGTTCTTTGGCTTGCCGATTTTCTTTGGTTTGAGCCTCCCGAGTTTCTGGTGCGCAGTGTTGGTGTTGTCGCTGTGGGGCGCCAGTGAAGTCGGCGAAGTGGTGCGCGGCGCGTTGCACTCATTGCCGCGCGGGCAGCGTGAAGCCGGGTTGTCGATTGGTTTGGATGGCCCGCAACTCTACGGCTATGTGCTGCTGCCGCAAGCGTTGAAACGCATGACGCCGCCAACCCTCAACGTCTACACACGCATCATCAAGACCAGCTCCCTGGCGGTGTTGATCGGTGTGGTGGACGTGATCAAGGTCGGCCAGCAAATCATCGAGCGCACTTACGAATCGGTGCTCATCTACGGCGCCCTGTTCCTGTTTTTCTTTCTCATTTGCTACCCGCTGTCGGCCGCCTCGCGCGTGCTGGAGCGGCGCTGGACACACGCATGAGCGCATTGATCGAGTTCAAGGGATTCAACAAGTTTTTCGGCGAGCAGCAGGTGCTCGATGGTATCGACCTGCAAGTGAAAACGGGCGAAGTAATCGTCATTCTCGGACCCAGCGGTTGCGGCAAAAGCACCTTGCTGCGCTGCCTCAACGGCCTGGAAGTCGCGCACAGCGGCAGCCTGAATTTTGCCGGCCGCGAACTACTCGACAAGGGCACCGACTGGCGCGAAGTGCGCCAGCAAATCGGCATGGTGTTCCAGAGTTATCACCTGTTCCCGCACATGAACGTGCTCGACAACCTCCTGCTCGGCCCGCTGAAAGTGCAGAAGCGTGAGCGCCGTGAAGCCCGTGAACAGGCCGAAGCCTTGCTGGCGCGAGTGGGTCTTTCGGACAAGCGCGATGCGTTCCCGCGTCAGCTTTCCGGTGGCCAGCAGCAACGCATCGCGATCGTCCGCTCGCTGTGCATGAATCCCCACGTGATGCTCTTCGATGAAGTCACGGCCGCCCTCGACCCGGAAATGGTCAAGGAAGTGCTGGAAGTCATACAAGGCCTGGCCCGCGACGGCATGACCCTGTTGATCGTCACCCACGAAATGGCCTTCGCCCGCGCTGTGGCGGACCGCATCGTGTTCATGGATGGCGGGCGAATCCTTGAACAAACCCCTCCCGAGATTTTCTTTACGAACCCGCAAACCGCACGAGCGCAGCAGTTCCTGGAGAAGTTCTCCTACGTCGCCGCACTACCCCAAACGACTCACACAAAGGAACTGGAACTGCTATGAAAACTGCCAAGGCGTCACTGCTGCTACTCCCGCTGCTTGGCCTCGCGTTGCTGGCCGGCTGCAACAAAACCGAAGAACCGGCCAAGCCTGTCGCGTCCGTCAGCTACCTGGAAAAAATCAAGGCCCGGGACAAGCTGATTGTGGGCGTGTTTACCGACAAGCCGCCGTTCGGTTTCGTCAATGAAGCCGGACGCTATGTGGGCTTCGATACTGATATTGGCCGTCAATTTGCCAAGGACCTGTTGGGCGATGAAAACAAAGTCGAGTTCGTCGCGGTGGAACCGGCCAGCCGGATTCCGTTCTTGCAAAGCGACAAGGTCGATCTGATCCTGGCCAACATGACCGTCACCCCGGAGCGCAAGGAAGCGGTGGAATTCACCAACCCGAACCTTAAGGTCGCGGTACAGGCCTTGGTGCCACAAGCCAGTACCGTGAAGAACCTCGACGACCTGGCCACACGCACGACCATCGTCACCACCGGCACGACGGCGGACATCTGGCTGACCAAAAACCACCCGGACTGGAAACTGCTGAAATTCGAGAAAAACTCCGAATCGCTGCAAGCACTGGCCAATGGTCGCGGCGATGCCTATGCACAGGACAATCTGGTGTTGTTCAGCTGGGCCAAACAGAACCCGGGCTACCGCGTGTTGACCCAGACCCTGGGCGCCGAAGCACCGATTGCACCAGCGGTGAAGAAGGGCAATATCGAGCTGCGAGATTGGGTGAATACGGAATTGGCTAAGCTGGGTGAGGATAAGTACCTGCTCAAGCTGTACGACCAATACGTGCGCAAGGAACTGAGCGATGACACCAAGCCTGAGAGCGTGATTGTCGAAGGTGGGAAGTGGCAGGGGTGATGATCGTTCCCAGGTTGATCGTTCCCACGCTCTGCGTGGGAATGCCTCTAGGGACGCTCCGCGTCCAGTAACGCAGAGCGTCACGGGCGGCATACCCACGCAGAGCGTGGGAACGATCAGCAATCATTCCGCCGCTATCGCGAGCCTGCTCGCGATAGCGGTATTTCAGTCGCCGATTAGTCCGGCCAGTTCCACGCCGGCTCATCCAGCATCCGCTGCCCGACAATTGCGGTCTGGCCGAGGTTTTTTTCCAGCACGATGCAATTGCATTCAGGGTCTTCCTGCAACGCTGAAATTAACCGACGCGCATGCGACACCACCCATACCTGACACTGCTCCGAGGCCCGGATAATCAATCGTGCCAAGGCCGGCAACAGATCCGGATGCAGGCTGGTTTCCGGTTCGTTCAGCACCATTAACGTCGGCGGGCGTGGCGTCAGCAGCGCGGCGACCAGCAGCAAATAGCGCAGCGTCCCGTCCGACAGTTCGGCGGCCGATAGCGGCCGTAGTAACCCTTCCTGATAGAACTCGATGGAAAACCGTCCACCCGCCAACGGTTCGACGTGGAGTCTCGCGCCGGGAAAGGCGTCGCTGATCGCGGCGCGCAACGCCTCGGGGTCGCCGATTTCGATAATGGTCTGCAAGGCGGCTGCCAGGTCGCGACCGTCGTGGTGCAGCACTGGCGTGCGAGTACCGAGTTGCGGTTGGCGAACGGGTGCGTCAGCGTCACTGCGAAAATGATCGTAGAAGCGCCAGCGACGGATGAATTCGCGTAACTCCAGAACCTCCGGCGAAGAACGCAAATTGCCGACCTGATCGAACAGGCTGTCGAAATTCGGTGTGTGTTGCGCCAGTACATCCCAACCGCGATTGGCTCGGGCACGGATCATCGGGCCGTCGCGATCCACCAGCAGGCTGGCCGGACGATAGATCGGCCCGGCCCACAGGCACTCCCGCTTGATTTGTGGGTCGAGGCCGAATCGTGACGGAATTGGGTGAAGGTGTTCGGGCAGCATGAAGTGGCCGTTGGAGTCGGGCAGTCCGAGGCTGATCGAATAGCTGAAATCCTCACCGGCAAATCCTAGTCGCAGTCGCTTTGCGCTGTGTCTGAGCGTTGCCTGAACCGGGACTTCACCATTGCGCATGCGCCGGGTAATGTTTTCCGGCCCGGCCCAGAAGGTCGAGTTGAGCCCACCCTCACGGGCCAACGCATTGACCACCCCGCCCTGAGCGGTTTCTGCCAGCAGGCGCAGTGCGCGGTAAAGATTGGATTTGCCACTGCCATTGGGACCGGTAATCAGGTTCAACCGGCCCAGCGGGATGACCAATTTGTTGATCGAGCGGTAATTGGCCACCGCGAGGGTATTGAGCATGTGGGTTCCTTGGCGCAATCAATCGGCGGGCATTGTCGGGTACGCGCAGCCGCGCATGGCAAGTGTTTTCGGTTTAAATCATTACAACTTTTTTCTTCATAAGTAGGTCGAACGGGGTCGCAGCTTTGTTCTAAGCTCTCTGTCGTGTTGTTCATAGAAAAGGCCCAGGAGTTTGCATGGCGGTCACCGGATTGAAAGTCATCATGGCCTTGAGTGTCGTCACCCTGCTGACGGCATGCGATAAAAAGGAACCCGTCAAGGAATACCTGCCAAGGGTATTCATTCAAGTCGTCCAACCGGCGGATTATGCAGCCGCGGTTACCCTGACCGGCGATATTCAGGCCCGGGTCCAGACCGAGCTGTCGTTTCGCGTAGGCGGCAAGATCATCCAGCGTTCGGTGGATGTCGGTGATCGGGTGACGGCCAAACAAGTGCTGGCCCGCCTCGATCCCAAGGATTTGCAGACCAGCGTCGATTCGGCGCAGGCCCAAGTGGTCGCCCAACAGGCGCTGGTCAAACAGAACGCTGCGGCGTTCGTGCGCCAGCAAAAACTTCTGCCCAAGGGCTATACCAGCCAGAGCGAATATGACTCGGCCCAAGCGGCGTTGCGCAGCAGTCAGAGCGCCTTGAGCGCGGCCCAGGCGCAGTTGGCCAACGCCCGCGACCAACTGAGCTACACCGCACTGATTGCCGATGCGCCAGGCATCATTACCGCGCGACAGGCCGAAGTCGGCCAGGTCGTGCAGGCAACGATGCCAGTGTTCAGCCTGGCCCGTGATGGCGATCGGGATGCGGTCTTCAACGTCTATGAAGCGCTGCTGGCCGATAAGCCAACGGATGACACCATTGTCCTCAGCCTGCTCGATAACCCCGAGATCAAAACCACCGGCAAAGTGCGCGAAGTGACCCCGGCGGTGTCCGCCCAGTCAGGCACCGTGCAGGTCAAGGTGGGTCTGGACAGTCTGCCGCAGGGCATGCAGCTCGGGTCGGTCGTGAGCGCCACGGCCAAGGGCGCGGGCAAGTCGTCGGTTGAATTACCGTGGTCGGCCCTGACCAAAAATATCAGTGAACCCGCCGTCTGGTTGATCGACGACAAGGGCCAGGCGCAGTTGCACTCGGTCACGGTCGGCCGCTACCTGACGGGCAAGGTCATCATCAGCAAGGGGCTCACCGGTGGGGAAAAAGTCGTGATCGCCGGTGGGCAGCTGTTGCACCCGGGCATGGAAGTCGAGATTGCCGAAAATACTTACAAGGATCTGGGTGGGGGAGCCAAGCCATGAAGCCTTTATGGGCGTTGTCCATCGGGCTGGTGCTGAGCGCCTGCTCCAAAAACGAG
>Ga0302169_10000084_pt1 | contig 30954 bp, 22 predicted proteins | sample I_Fen_N1_3_FD_193493 | JGI IMG/M metagenome (GOLD analysis project Ga0302169, IMG submission 193493) | Peat permafrost microbial communities from Stordalen Mire near Abisko, Sweden - I_Fen_N1_3 | ecosystem: Environmental > Terrestrial > Soil > Wetlands > Permafrost | place: Sweden: Abisko...
ATTTCGCGGATGCCTTCTTCGAACACGCCGTGGGTCGACGGGTAAGTGATCATCAGCGCAGCGAGGTGTTCGCGGTGCTCGATGGCCTTGGCGCGCAAGTCTTCGATGTCGACGTTGCCGCGGGCATCGCAAGCGGTCACGACCACACGCATGCCAGCCATGTTGGCGGTGGCCGGGTTGGTGCCGTGGGCGGACGACGGGATCAGGCAGATGTCGCGACGGTCTTCGCCACGGCTCTGGTGATAGGCGCGGATGGCCAGCAGACCGGCGTATTCACCTTGCGAACCGGCGTTCGGTTGCAGCGAGATCGAGTCGTAGCCAGTCGCTGCGCAGAGCATCGCTTCCAGTTCATCGGTCAGTTGCTGGTAGCCGGCGCTTTGCTCGGCCGGGGCGAACGGGTGCAGGGCACCGAATTCAGCCCAGGTCACCGGGATCATTTCGCTGGCGGCGTTGAGTTTCATGGTGCACGAACCCAGCGGAATCATGGTGCGATCCAGCGCCAAGTCCTTGTCGGCGAGCTTGCGCAGGTAGCGCATCAGCTCGGTTTCCGAGTGGTAACGGTTGAACACCGGGTGGCTGAGGATCGGCGATTGACGCACCAGCGCAGCAGGAAGGGTGCTCTGTACCGAGGCGGCCAGCGCAGCGAAGTCCGGCAGGGTCTTGCCGTCAGCGAACAGAGCCCACAGGGTTTCGATGTCAGCCTGGGTGGTGGTTTCGTCTACCGACAGGCCCAGACGCTGAGCATCGATGACGCGCAGGTTGATTTGCTGAGCGTGAGCCTTGTCGTGCAGCGCGGCTGTTTGTGCGCCGGTGTTCAGGGTCAGGGTGTCGAAGAAGCTGGCTTGTTCGACGGTCAGGCCCAGTGCGTTCAAGCCTTTGGCCAGAATGGCGGTCAGGTGATGTACGCGGTTGGCGATCTGAGTCAGGCCTTTCGGACCGTGGTACACGGCGTACATGCTGGCGATGTTGGCCAACAGCACTTGGGCGGTGCAGATGTTGCTCGTGGCTTTCTCGCGACGGATGTGTTGCTCGCGGGTTTGCATGGCCAGGCGCAGGGCCGGCTTGCCGAAACGGTCCACCGAAACACCGACCAGACGGCCAGGCATGTCGCGCTTGAACGCGTCTTTGGTGGAGAAGTACGCCGCGTGCGGGCCACCGAAGCCCAGTGGAACGCCGAAACGCTGGGCGCTGCCGATGGCCACGTCGGCACCGAATTCGCCTGGCGGGGTCAGCACGGTCAGGGCCAGCAGGTCGGCGGCCACCGCCACCAGTGCGTTGGCGGCGTGGAAGCGTTCGGTCAGTTCGCGGTAATCGAACACGTCACCGTTGCTGGCCGGGTATTGCAGCAGCGCGCCGAAGAACGGCGTCACGTCAGTCAGTTCGAGCTCGTCACCGACCACTACGTCGATGCCCAACGGCTCGGCACGGGTGCGCAGGACGTCGAGGGTCTGCGGGTGGCAATGCACGGAAGCGAAGAAGGCGTGGCTGCCCTTGTTCTTGCTCAGGCGTTTGCAGAAGGTCATGGCTTCGGCAGCAGCGGTGGCTTCGTCGAGCAGGGAAGCGTTGGCAATCGGCAGGCCGGTCAGGTCGCTGATCAGGGTCTGGAAGTTCAGCAGCGCTTCGAGACGGCCCTGGGAAATTTCTGGCTGGTACGGGGTGTAGGCGGTGTACCAGGCCGGGTTTTCCAGCAGGTTGCGCAGGATCGGCGACGGCGTGTGGGTGCCGTAGTAGCCCTGGCCAATGTAGGTCTTGAACAGTTGGTTCTTGCCGGCGATGGCTTTGATCGAGGCGAGGGCTTCAGCTTCGCTCAAACCGTCTTCCAGGCCCAGCACGCTGGTGCCCTTGATGCTGTCCGGGATAACGCTGGCGCTCAGGGCTTCCAGCGAGTCGAAGCCGAGGCTGTTGAGCATGGCTTGCTCGTCGTCGGCACGCGGGCCGATGTGACGGGCGATGAATTCGTTGGCGGTGGTCAGATTTATAGTCATGTCGGTGCTCCTCAGGCTTCGGCTTGGGCTTTGATCAGGCGGTCGTAGGCGTCCTGGTCCAGCAGTTTGGCGACTGCCGAGGCGTCGCTTGGCTGGAAGCGGAAGAACCAGCCTTCGCCCAGCGGATCTTCGTTGACCAGTTCAGGGCTGCTGTCGAGTGCCGGGTTGACTTCCAGCACCTCACCGTCGAGTGGCATGTACACGCCGCTGGCGGCTTTTACCGATTCCACGGTGGCGGCTTCAGCGCCTTTGTCGTAGGACTGCAGCTCAGGCAGTTGTACGAAAACCACGTCGCCCAAGGCGTTCTGTGCGAAAGCGGTGATGCCGACAGTAACGGTGCCGTCAGCTTCGGTGCGCAGCCATTCGTGATCTTCAGTAAAACGCAAATCGCTCATGAGAACTCCTAAGGGGGCCAGACTCGTCTGGTGGACGCTATTGAATGCTTGGGCAAAAAAGCCCTGTTATGACGGACTACGTAGCAAGAACACGGCCAATATTGGGTTTGTCTTTATTAATCAGTGGTTTGGGGTGTTTTTCGGGGCGACGGAATTCGCCAGCTGTAGCGAAATCGATACGGACAAAGTCAGGGAAGAAAGCTGTGGTGGATCAAAGCCTTGCACAGCCGTGATCGGGGAGGTGTGTAGCGATATCGTTCCGCTGTAGCGCTTTCAGTACAGATGGAGGTCGTTTTTGAGCAGGTTGTAGGAGCCGAGCTTGCTCGCGATAGCGGCCTGATATTCAACATTGATGTCGACTGACACGCCCTCATCGCGAGCAAGCTCGGCTCCTACAGGGTTTTGTGGTGTCTGGGGATTTCAGGGCTTGTTGGGTATGCCGTACTTGCGCAAGCGATGGGCAATCGCCGTATGGGACGTTTGCAGGCGAGTGGCCAGTTGGCGGGTCGAGGGGTAGCTGACGTAGAGTTTTTCCAGCAGGGTTTTCTCGAACTCTTCCATCGCCTGCTCCAGGCTGTCGACATCACTGTCGCTCTGGCGTGCCACCGAGGTGCCGGCGATGTCGAGGTCGCCGATGTCGACCAGCGTGCTTTCGCAAATCGCCGCGGCGCGGAAAATCACGTTCTGCAATTGCCGCACGTTGCCCGGCCAGCGATTGCCCAACAGTGCAGGGTAGGTGCCCGGCGCCAGGCGACAGACCGGGCGCTGGATCTGCGCGCAGGCTTGCTGCATGAAGTAGCGGGCGAGCAGCAGAATGTCTTGGCCACGTTCGCGCAAGGGTGGAACTTCAACGTTCAGGACATTGAGGCGGTAGAACAAGTCTTCACGGAACGAACCTTCGCTGACCATTTTTTCCAGGTCGCGGTGGGTGGCGCTGAGGATCCGCACATTGACCTTGACCTCACGATCACCGCCGACCCGGCGGAAACTGCCGTCGTTAAGAAAACGCAGCAGTTTCGCCTGCAGGTAAGGCGACATCTCACCGATTTCATCCAGAAACACCGTGCCCTGGTTGGCCAGTTCCATCAGCCCCGGTTTGCCGCCTCGTTGCGCGCCGGTAAACGCACCGGGGGCGTAGCCGAACAGTTCGCTTTCGGCGAGGTTCTCCGGCAATGCCGCGCAGTTCAACGCGAGAAAGGGCGAACTGTGTCGAGCGCTGATGGCATGGCAGGCCCGGGCGACCAATTCCTTGCCGGTGCCGGTTTCACCTTGAATCAGCAGTGGCGCGTCGAGGGCCGCCACCCGTTGCGCGCGAGCCTTGAGGGTGCGAATCACCGGCGATTCGCCGAGCAGTGCATCGAACCCTTCGGCGTGATCATGGTGCAGCGCCGAGAGGCGTTCGCCGATGCGGTTGGGTTGATACAAGGTCAGCAGGGCGCCCGCGTCGGTGATCGGCGTGGCGTCCAGCAGCAGTGTCTGGCCGTTGACCGTGATTTCCCGCAGCGGCAAGCGAAAGCCCTGTTCCAGCAAGGCGTCGAGCAGCGCCGGGTCGGCAAACAGCTCGGCGATGCTTTCACCCGCCGGTTCACGCCCATAGAGCGCAATCAATGCCGGGTTGGCCAGCAACACTTTGCCGGCACTGTCCAGCGCCAGGACCGGGTCGGTCATGGCCGCGAGCAATGCGTCGAGTTGCAGGTGGCGGCGCTGGCCGGGAAGGATGTCGACCACCGTCACCGCTTGCACGCCACGCACGCTGAACAGCGCATCGCGCAGCTCCTCGAGGACTTCCGGGCTCAGGGTCGGGGCGTCGATGTAAACGTTGGGCGGGACCATTTCCACCGCATCCAAATTGAGATTGCGCCCACCGAGCAGGGCCAGGACTTCCTGGGTAATGCCGACGCGGTCGATGAAGCTGACGTGGATACGCATGGGGCGGTTTTTTGTTCTGGAGTGCGGAGGGGCGCAAGTATGCCTTGGGGCGGGCGAATGGTGAAATCCTGGACGTGATTTCAGGACGACTCCGCTCCCACAGGTACAGCGTTCATCCAGGGGAATAGGGCTATTCGAATTTCTCGAGGTCTACCGGGTCGCCGGATTTCATGTCGAGCTGCACGCGAATGTCTTCAAACATCAAATCGTAATGCTTGTGGACCGAGCCGATCTGGCTGTGTTCCTTTGGAATGCCGTACTTCTCGGCGATTCTCGTCACGTTGCTGGCGAAGTTGTAGGCCTCAACTTTGGGCAGGAAGAAGGTCTCTTTCATGTCCTTTCCCTGAATGCTGCCATGCATGGTGAACTGAATGCCTTTTTCCCCTTTGGGGTTTTTGCTGACTTCATAGTCGAGGCAAATGTTGTAACTGACATCATCCGGGGTCAGCGCGTGACGCTCGATGTGCAAGTGGCCTGGCTGAAACTGTGCCATAGACGTCTCTCCCTACAAGTAAGTAATGCCAGGTTTCGCCGTGCTGATGCGCGTACCTGCCTTGCCCTGGACGATCGCTTCAATGTCCGAGAGTGAACCGATCACCGCGACTTTTCCAGTATGGCGGGCAAACTCGCAAGCCGCCTGAACCTTGGGTCCCATGGAACCTGCGGCGAAGCCGAGTTTCTCCATTTCATCCGGGTGAGCCTGGCCGATGGCTTTCTGGGTCGGCTTGCCGTAGTCGATGAAGGCGGCGCTGACGTCGGTGGCGATCACCAGAATATCGGCTTCCAGTTGTTCAGCCAGCAGCGCCGAGCACAGGTCTTTATCGATCACCGCTTCTACGCCTTCCAGTTTGCCGGGGGCTGTGTACATGGTTGGGATGCCGCCACCGCCGGCGCAGATCACGATGCTGCCTTTTTCCAGCAGCCATTTGATCGGGCGGATTTCGAAAATGCGCTTCGGTTTCGGGCTGGCCACCACACGACGATATTTGTCGCCGTCCGGGGCAATCGCCCAGCCTTTCTCGGCGGCGAGTTTTTCCGCTTCGGCCTTGGCATACACCGGGCCGATCGGTTTGGTGGGGTTCTGGAACGCCGGGTCGTTGGCGTCGACTTCGACCTGGGTGAGCAGGGTGGCGAACGGCACTTCGAAGTCCAGCAGGTTGCCCAGTTCCTGTTCGATGATGTAGCCGATCATGCCTTCGGTTTCGGCACCGAGCACGTCCAGCGGGTAAGGGGACACCGAGGTGTAGGCCGCGGCTTGCAGCGACAACAGGCCGACCTGCGGGCCATTACCGTGAGCGATCACCAATTGGTTGCCGGCATGGATCTTGGCGATTTGTTCGGTGGCGATACGGATGTTGGCGCGCTGGTTGTCCGCGGTCATGGGTTCACCACGGCGGAGCAGGGCGTTACCGCCCAGAGCTACGACGATACGCATAATGGCAATCCTTTCAGTAAACAGTGAGATGCGGTCATTGTGGGAGCCTGGCTTGCCAGCGATGCAGACACCTCGGTGAATCAGTTACAACGAGGTGATGCCATCGCTGGCAAGCCAGGCTCCCACAAAAGCCAGCTCCCACATTGACTGAGTCCAGTCAGTGGGAGCCGGGTGCGCCGTTAAAGGTCAGCCAGGGTCGACACCAGGATCGCCTTGATGGTGTGCATGCGGTTTTCCGCTTGCTCAAAGGCGATGCAGGCCGGCGACTCGAACACGTCATCCGTCACTTCGATGCCGTTCTTCAGGTTCGGGTACTGCTCGGCAATCTGCTTGCCGACTTTGGTATCACTGTTGTGGAAGGCCGGCAGGCAGTGCATGAACTTGGTGCGCGGGTTGCCGGTGGCTTTCATCAGTTCGGCGTTGACCTGATACGGCAGCAGTTGCTGGATACGTTCGGCCCAGGCTTCGACCGGTTCACCCATCGAGACCCACACGTCGGTGTGGATGAAGTCCACGCCTTTGACCGCGGCTTTGGTGTCTTCGGTCAGGGTGATGCGCGCGCCGCTTTCTTCTGCATATTTGTGGCAGCGCTGTACCAGATCATCCAGCGGCCATAGCGCTTTCGGCGCGCAGATGCGCACGTCCATGCCCAGCTTGGCGCCGATCAGCAGCAGCGAGTTGCCCATGTTGTTGCGGGCATCGCCCAGGTAGACGTAGCTGATGTCGTGGATCGGCTTGTCGGCGTGCTCACGCATGGTCAGCACGTCGGCGATCATTTGCGTTGGGTGGTATTCATCGGTAAGGCCGTTGAACACGGGTACGCCGGCAAACTTGGCCAGTTCCTCGACGATTTCCTGCTTGAAGCCACGGTATTCGATAGCGTCGTACATGCGCCCCAGCACGCGGGCGGTGTCCTTCATGCTTTCCTTGTGGCCGATCTGCGAGGAATTCGGGTCGATGTAGGTGACGTTGGCACCCTGGTCATACGCGGCGACTTCGAAGGCGCAACGGGTGCGGGTTGAGGTTTTTTCGAAGATCAGCGCGATGTTGTTGCCTTTGAGGTGCTGCTGCTCGGTGCCGGTGTACTTGGCGCGCTTGAGGTCGCGGGACAGGTCGAGCAGATAACGCAATTCGCGAGGGGTGTGGTGTTCCAGGCTCAGCAAATTACGGTTGTGAATGTTGAAAGCCATGATGGATCTCCTTAGGTGTCGGTTATCCCCCTGGCCGTGCTTGCCTTCGGGTAGAGGGCAGCTGCGGCCAGGGCTCAAAGATTAATAGTCGATAGGGTCGCGAATGATCGGGCAGGTCATGCAGTGGCCGCCCCCGCGTCCACGCCCGAGTTCGCCGGCGCTGATGGTGATGACCTCGATGCCCGCCTTGCGCAGCAAGGTGTTGGTGTAGGTGTTGCGGTCATAACCGATGACAACGCCTGGCTCCACGGCCACCACGTTGTTACCGTCGTCCCACTGTTCGCGTTCGGCGGCGAAGCTGTTGCCGCCGGTTTCCACCACCCGCAACGCTTTCAGGTTGAGGGCCTTGGCCACGGTGTCGAGGAACGTGCCGTCTTCGCGTCGGATGTCGATGCCGCCCGGTTTTTTCTCGTCCGGACGCAGGGTGAAGGCGACGATCTGGTTCACGACTTCGGGGAAAATGGTCACCAGGTCGCGGTCGCAGAAACTGAACACAGTGTCCAGGTGCATCGCGGCGCGGGATTTTGGCAGGCCGGCGACGATGACTTTTTCCACCGCTTTGTGTTTGAACAGGTTGAGCGCCAATTGGCCGATGGCCTGACGGGACGAACGTTCGCCCATGCCGATCAGCACCACGCCGTTGCCGATCGGCATCACGTCGCCGCCTTCAAGGGTGGAGCTGCCGTGATCCACGTCCGGGTCGCCATACCAGATCTCGAATTCGGCGTTGGTGAACTGCGGGTGGAATTTATAGATGGCGGTGGTCAGCAGGGTTTCCTGACGGCGCGCCGGCCAGTACATCGGGTTCAAGGTCACGCCACCGTAGATCCAGCAGGTGGTGTCGCGGGTGAACTGGGTGTTGGGCAGTGGCGGCAAAATGAAGCTGGAGTGGCCGAGGAAGTCGCGAAACATCTGGATGGTCTTGCCACCAAACGTGTCCGGCAGGTCATCGGCGGAGACCCCGCCAATCAGGAACTCGGCGATATGTCGCGGCTCCAGGCTTTTCAGCCAGGATTTCACTTCGTTGATCAGGCCCAGGCCCACCGAGTCGGCGGTGACCTTGCGATCCAAAATCCAGTCCAGCGCTTCGGGGATGGCGACGATGTCGGTCAACAGGTTGTGCATTTCCACAACGTCGATCCCGCGTTCGCGCATCTTGGTGACGAAGTCGAAGTGGTCACGCTTGGCTTGGGCGACCCACAGCACATCATCAAACAGCAGTTCGTCACAGTTATTCGGGGTGAGCCGCTGGTGGGCCAGACCGGGGGAGCAAACCATGACTTTGCGCAGTTTGCCGGCTTCGGAATGCACGCCGTACTTAACTTTTTCCGTGGTCATTACAGTGATCCTCCAGATGACAAATTATTCAGGTGTTACAGGGTCAGGAAGCCGGAATACAGTCCATAGGCCGCCACTACGGCACCTATGATTACGGCTGCAAAAATCAGCTTCTCGACGTTGGTGAAAACAGGTTTGCCCAGTTCTCGCTTGGCCTTGGCGAACAGGATCACACCGGGCGCATAGAGCAGGGCGGACAGCAGCAGGTATTTAGTGCCGCCGGCGTAGACCAGCCAGACCGCGTAGATCACCGAGATGGCGCCGATCACCAGGTCCTTGGTGCGTTCGCCCGAGGCGTTTTCATAGGTCTCGCCGCGCACTGCCAGCAGCAGCGCGTAGGCCGCCGACCACAGGTAAGGCACCAGAATCATCGAGGTGGCGAGGTAGATCAGCGACAGGTAAGTACTGGCCGAAAACAGGGTGATGATCAGGAACAGCTGGACCATTGCGTTGGTCAGCCACAGGGCGTTGACCGGCACATGGTTGGCGTTTTCCTTGCGCAGGAACTCCGGCATGGTGTGGTCCTTGGCGGCGGCGAACATGATCTCCGCACACAACAGCACCCACGACAGCAAGGCTCCCAGCAGCGAGATGATCAAACCGACGCTGATCAGCACCGCGCCCCAGTCACCGACCACATGCTTGAGCACGGCCGCCATCGACGGGTTCTGCAGCTTGGCCAGTTCCGGTTGGGTCATGATCCCCAGGGACAACACGTTCACCAGCACCAGGAACAGCAGCACGGTGATGAAACCGATGACGGTGGCTTTACCCACGTCGCTGCGTTTTTCAGCGCGGGCCGAGAAAATGCTCGCGCCCTCGATGCCGATGAACACCCAGACGGTGACCAGCATCATTTTGCGCACCTGGTTCATCACGCTGCCCAGGTCAGGGTTTTTCAGGCCCCAGATGTCGGCGGTGAAGATGTCCAGTTTGAAAGCGAAAATCGCGATCAACACAAACAGCAGCAGCGGCACGATCTTGGCGACGGTTGTTACCAGGTTAATGAACGCCGCTTCCTTGATCCCGCGCAACACGAGGAAATGCACGGCCCACAGCAGTACCGATGCACCGATGATGGCAGCGACCGTGTTGCCCTCACCGAAAATCGGGAAGAAGTAACCGAGGGTGCTGAACAACAGCACGAAGTAGCCGACGTTGCCCAGCCAGGCACTGATCCAGTACCCCCAGGCGGAAGAGAAACCCATGTAGTCGCCGAAACCGGCCTTGGCGTAGGCGTACACCCCGCCATCCAGATCAGGCTTGCGGTTGGCCAGTGTCTGGAAGACAAACGCCAGCGTGAGCATGCCGACAGCAGTGATGGCCCAGCCGATCAGGACCGCACCAACGTCGGCACTGGCGGCCATGTTTTGTGGCAACGAGAAGATCCCGCCACCAATCATTGAGCCGACAACCAATGCAACCAATGCGCCGAGTTTCAGTTTTCCGGGGGATTCAGACATCGCATGACTCCAGTGCAGGAGAAGAGAGACAACAGAGTAATTCTGTTAGCTGTTCAAACATCTGACTTAGATCAGTGCATTGGCACATTCCATTGTTAAATAAAGGCTTTTGGATGTTGCTATGGCCACGCACGGATTGCCGCATAAGCCTAATCCAGACGGCTCGCTCAGCGCTATCCGAAATAAGAGAGCTTGGCTGGCGATGTTTAAATTAGTTTCTTTTGGCGTTTCCGCAACTATTTGGCGCCTGTTTTATGTGGCGTATTAATTTTTCGGAATTCACCCACGAAATTGCTCTTTCCCATGACGTTAATAGAGTGATCGGTTATAAATAAAAGGGCCTGACATGGCGTTATTTAATAAACGTTATTACGCTGTATCTATTTAGTTAAGCCAACCCTGTGACGGTTTCAAGACCGTGACAGCCCTTGGCCAAACGTGGAGCGCTGGAATGTCACAACCGACGCAAAAGCTACGCTTGAGCGCCCTGATCGCCCTGGTGGTGGGGTCGATGATTGGCGGCGGGATTTTCTCGTTGCCGCAGAACATGGCTGCGCGGGCCGATGCCGGGGCCGTGCTGATCGGCTGGGCCATCACGGCGGTCGGTATGCTCACCTTGGCATTCGTCTTCCAGACCCTGGCCAATCGCAAACCAGAACTGGATTCCGGAGTGTATGCCTACGCCAAAGCGGGTTTCGGTGACTACATGGGGTTCTCGTCCGCCTGGGGGTATTGGATTAGTGCCTGGCTGGGCAACGTCGGTTATTTCGTGCTGCTGTTCAGCACCCTTGGTTATTTCTTTCCGGTCTTTGGCCAGGGCAACACGCCGATTGCCATCGGCTGCGCTTCGGTGCTGCTGTGGGCCGTGCATTTTCTGGTGATGCGCGGGATCAAGGAGGCGGCGTTCATCAACCAAGTGACGACCGTGGCCAAGATCGTGCCGCTGATCATGTTCATCGTCATCGCCGCCATCGCCTTCAAGGCTGACATTTTTACCCGCGACATCTGGGGCCATAGCAACCCGAGCTTCGGCGGGGTGATGGACCAGGTGCGCAACATGATGCTGGTGACGGTGTTCGTGTTCATCGGCATTGAAGGCGCCAGTGTGTATTCGGCGCGCGCGGAGAAACGTTCGGACGTCGGCCGGGCGACGGTCATCGGCTTTCTCGGGGTGCTGGCGCTATTGGTACTGGTGAACGTGTTGTCGCTGGGCATCATGAGCCAGCCGCAATTGGCTAACTTGCAGAACCCGTCACTGGCCGCGGTGCTGGAACACATCGTCGGGCCTTGGGGCGCGTTGCTTATCAGTGTCGGCCTGGCGATTTCGCTGCTGGGTGCGTTGCTGTCCTGGGCGTTGCTGTGTGCCGAGATCCTGTTTGCCACGGCCAAGGACAAGACCATGCCGGCCTTCCTGAAGAAGGAAAACGCTAATCATGTGCCGGTGAACGCGCTGTGGCTGACCAACGTGATGATCCAGCTCTTTCTGTTGATTACGCTGTTTTCCGCCGGCACTTACACCAGCCTGATCTACCTCGCGTCATCGATGATTCTGGTGCCGTACCTGTGGTCGGCGGCGTACGCGGTGTTGTTGAGCGGTCGCGGCGAAACCTACGAACACGCCAGTGCCGAGCGCACCAAAGACCTGATGATCGGCGGGATCGCGCTGGGGTATGCGGTGTGGTTGCTGTATGCCGGCGGAGTCAAATACCTGCTGCTGTCGGCGCTGCTGTACGCGCCGGGGGTGATTCTGTTTGCCAAGGCCAAGCATGAGCAGGGCGAGCCCCTGTTCACTCATATAGAGAAGGGCATTTTTACGGGTGTCCTGATCGGTGCCGGATTGGCCGCGTATGGGTTGTACAGCGGATTACTGTCGTTGTGAGGGTATTGCTGGCGTATCAACCGCCGTATGACTGGTCGGCGATGTTGCAGTTCTTGTCGGCGCGGGCGGTGGCCGGTATGGAAGTCGTGGCCGATGGGGGGTACGCGCGCAGCATCGGGTTGGACGGTGTTCACGGTACGTTTTCGATCGGGCCGGCGGACGCTGATGCGCTTGAGCTAGCGCTGAATTTTCCGGATGAGTCGGCGGTGCCGGAGATCGTGGCGCGAGTGCGACGGATGTTTGATCTGGACGCGGATTTGCCGTCGATTCACCAGCAGTTGAAGCGGGACCCGTTGATGGGGCGCTTGATTGCCGAGCGTCCGGGATTACGAGTGCCGGGAGCCTGGGATGGACTGGAACTGGCGATTCGTGCCGTGCTGGGACAGCAGATTACCGTCGGCGCGGCGATCCGGTTGGCGGGTAAGTTGGTCGCGCAGTATGGCGAGCCGTTGCAGTCGCCGCTGACGGGTTTGAGCCATGTGTTTCCTGAACCGGCGGTGTTGGCGCAGGCGGATCTGGCGACGTTGGGCATGCCGAAAAGTCGGGGGCGGACCTTGTCGGGCGTGGCTCAGGCATTGCTGGATGATCCACTGTTGTTTGAGCCGGGGCGGGAGGGCGGCGTGGCGCGGTTGCTCGCCTTGCACGGGATTGGCGACTGGACGGCGCAATACATTGCCTTGCGCCAGTTGCGTGAGCCGGATGCGTTTCCGTCCGGGGATGTGGGGTTGATCAAGGCGCTGGCGGCGCTTGAGGGCGGGCCGGTGACGGCGCGGGAATTGCTGTTGCGCGCCGAGGCGTGGCGACCTTGTCGAGCGTATGCGGCGCAGTTGCTTTGGACATCGCTGAGCCGGATGGACTGAGCTGATCCGGGGTTTGTATTGATTCTGCTGGCCTCATCGCCTTGTAGGAGCCGAGCTTGCTCGCGATGGCGGTATTACAGCCGAATCAAAGGTGACTGACATACCGCCATCGCGAGCAAGCTCGGCTCCTACAAGGCGATGGGGCCCTTGCTGTCACCACCACTGCGCGCGATGGGAACCCAATTCCGTGGCTGGCAGTGCCCACTGCAATGGAGTGCCGGTGATTTTCAACGGCACATGGAGCCGATGCGCCGGCCCCCAAGGTGTCTGCTCAACCACCATCCCCTGATCGTTGTCATCCTCCACCCGCAACGCCTCGGCCGTTCCTGGGCCATGTTCAATCAACAACTTCGCCGTACGCGCCAACGAAAGCCGCGCAGAACCCCCACGCCCCAGCAACCTGATCGCCGCAGCCGCCATCAAATACCCGGTCGCGTGATCGAGTGCCTGCACCGGCAACGGCGTCGGTTTGTCCGCGCTCTTCCACCGCATTCCGGCCTCGGCAATCCCGCTGCTCATCTGCACCAGGCTGTCGAAACCACGGCGCTTCTGCCAGGGGCCGCTCCAGCCGTACGCATTGAGGCTGACATCGATCAGCCCCGGCGCCAGTCTGCTGCGCTCGGCAGCCCCGTAACCCATGCGTTCCAGTGCATCGGCACGGTAGCCGTGCAGGAGGATGTCGGCGTCCTTGAGCAGCGTTTCGAACACCGCGCGATCATCGCGGTTGTGCAGATCCAGGCGGGCGCAGCGTTTGCCCAGAGTGACTTCCGGCACGACGCCGGGTTCGTTCCAGGTCGGTGGGTCGATGCGCAATACATCTGCGCCGAGACCGGCGAGAAAACGGCTGGCGACCGGACCGGCCAGCACGCGGGTCAGGTCCAGCACCTTGAGCCCGGCCAGCGGCTGGGCCACGGAGCCTTGCCACGGTTTCGCGGATTGACCCTTGTCGCTACTGAACTGAATCAACGGCTCGGCGTTCACGGCCAAACCTTGTGGGTGTTGCTGCCATTGCGCCCAGGTGCGCATCTCGGCGGCGCATCCTCCGGCGTCGACCACGGCCTGTTCCAGATCACTGTTGGCCCATTGCGCCACTTTTTTCGCCATCGCAGCACGGTCGGCGCAGTTGCCGAGCACGCTTTCAGCGGCTGCGCGGTGATGGGGGGCGTTGGTGTGCAGGCGGATCCAGCCGTCCTTCGTCGCGTAGTCACCCGCAATCGGGTCCCACAGCGGTGGAACGCTCCAGCCGAGGGGGCGGATCGAGGTGGCGAACCAGAAAGAGGCGAGACGACGGTCGACTTCAACACCGGGCAAACGGCCGGTGTGTTGTTGCAACAATTCACTGACAGCCTGTCCGGCTGTGGCAATGCTGGCACAGGCGAGGTCGGTCACGGCAAACGCCGAGGGCAGCGCACCGTCCGACGTGAAGGGGATTTTGGTGTGGGGCAAGCCGAGTGCAGCTTGAATGGACGTGAGTAGATCAGTCATCGAAGGCCCTCCGGAACGAGAGCCCGATCATAGTTCAAATCAAGTGACACGCCAGATGAAACCTGTAGGAGCAAGGCTTGCCCGCGATTGAGACACCTCGGTTTGTCAGGCTGTCCGCGTCATCGTTCATCGCGGGCAAGCCTTGCTCCTACGGGGGCGGGGGTTACACCCTGAACTGGTCCATCAATTTCATCTGGTGAGTGGTCAGCGAGTTGAGCTGGCTGCTGATCTGCGCCGATTCGGTGGCCTGGCCGGTCAGGGTTTCGGTGACGGTACGGATCGCCGAGACGTTACGGTTGACCTCTTCGGCCACTGCACTTTGCTGTTCGGCAGCGCTGGCGATTTGCAGGTTCATGTCGCTGATCACCGTCACCGCGTCGCTGATTTTGCCCAGGGCCTGCACCGCTTGCTGGATCTGCCCGGCGTTGTTGTGGGCCTGGGTCTGGCTCGAATGCATGGTGGCGACCACGCCGCGCGTGCCGCTCTGGATGCGTTCGATCACCAGGCGAATTTCTTCCACCGAGTCTTGGGTGCGTTTGGCCAGGTTGCGCACCTCGTCGGCCACCACGGCGAACCCGCGACCGCTCTCGCCGGCACGCGCCGCTTCAATCGCGGCGTTGAGTGCCAGCAGGTTGGTCTGCTCGGCAATGCTGCGGATCACTTCCAGTACCGAACCAATCTGCTCGCTGTTCACCGCCAGCGCCTCGACTTCGGTCACGGCTTTGCTGACTTCGTCGGCCAATTGATTGATGTCGCGGGTGCTGCGCTCGATGATCTGCATGCCATCACGGGCCGACTGGTCAGCGCCTTTGGCGGCGTTGGCCGCGTTCGAGGCGCTGTTGGCGACGTCGTGGGCGGTGGCGCTCATTTCGTTGGACGCGGTGGCGACCTGGTCGATTTCGCGGAACTGCACCTGCATGCCTTCGCTGGTCTGACGGGCGATTTCCGAAGACTGGTCGGCGGTGCCGCGGGCGTCGGTGATGCTTTGCTTGATCTGCGCGATGGTCGGTTGCAGCTTGTCGAGGAAGCGGTTGAACCAGCTGACCAGTTCGCCCAATTCGTCTTTCTTGCTGTAGTGCAAACGCTGGGTCAGGTCACCGTCGCCGCTGGCAATCGCCTTGAGCATCTCTGCCACGCTGTTGATCGGCCGGGTCACGCCAGAGGCGGTGAGCCAGGTCAGCAGCAAACCGATCAGGCCGGCAATGACAGACACCAGCAGCGTTTTGATCGTGCCGCTTTGCTGGGCGTCATCGAGCACCGCTTGCAGTTTTACCGAGTCGGCCAGCAACACTTGTTTAGGCAGGTCGATCACCACGGCCCAGGCCTTTGCGTCGGCAATCGGGCTGACCGGGTACACCGCGCGAATCAGATCACCTTGCTGCAAAATCTTCGGCGTACCACCCGCGAGCAGTTGCAGGATGTCCTTGCCGTCCGCGCCCAGGGTATCGCCGATAGACTTGCCGACTTTACCGGCGTCGACACTGTACGCCGCCAGCACACCGGTGCCGGAGACGATCAGCATGTGCCCGGCGCTGTTGAACAGTTCACGCTGGGAATCGACCGCCGCCGCTTGCAGCGCGTCGAGGGCAATGTCGATACCGACCACGCCAATGGACTTGCCATCCACCAGCAGTGGCACGGAAATGGTGGTCATCAACACTTCTGTCTTGTTAGCGCCGACGGTATCGGCGTACGGGTCGAGCAGGCAGGTCCGCTTGCTGTCACGCGGGCAGGTGTACCAAACGTTGTAGGGCGTGCCGCTGAGGTTCAGGGTGGTTTTGGTCATGTCGTCTTCGACCATGACGGTGTTGAGCGCCTGGCCCCCTGCACGGCTCCAATACGTGGCGAAACGCCCGGCTTCGTTGGACTGGCGCACCGCGTCATTGACGAATTCACTGTCTTTGCCATCCAGGCCATTGGGTTCGAAGGCCAACCAGACACCCAATACCTTGCCGTTGCGCTCGAACGCGGTCTTGATGCTCTGGTTCAACTCTTCACGCAGGGCTCCGGCCTCAATAGAACGCTTGGCGGCCATGGTGCGCATGTCCTTGATCTGGTCCGCCAGCGCAGTCACTACCGTCAGGGTTTCGCCGAAGGTCTTCTGCACCCGCACCGCTTGTTCGGCGGCCTTGGCTTGCAGCAGGTCCTGCACACTGTCGGTGAGCATCTTGCTGCTGGAGGCGCTGACCAGATCATCGTTCTGATTGGTCTGGTAAATGTTCATGCCGACAATCAAGGCGACCACGCCAAGCAGACACAGACCGGACAGCAAAACGATTTTCAGACGGATAGAGAGAGAGTCGAACATAGGGCGAACTCACAAATGGATGAGGTGTTGGCAAGGAGTCGCGATCGACTCGGTACGCCAAATCCATTCAGCGCCATTCAATGCACATCGGCGCCATGTGACGGTTGCATGAACCGACGCCGACGAACGGTATGTGGTGAAAGTTTGCGCAGGAAAAAACCCTGAAATGGCCGGGAATTCAGGAAATTCTCGGCAGTGATTCCGGCCGTGACCAGATCCACAGATTGCCCAGGCCCATGCCTGCAATCGCCAGGTAGACCGGCCAGGCGTGATCGAGCATCACCAGCATCAACGTGGCGCACAGCAGCATGCTGACCGTGGCACTGACCTTGGCGCGGCGGGCGATGATCCTGCCGTTGCGCCAGTTGCGCAGGATCGAGCCGAACAGCCGATGGTTCTCCAGCCAGGCACTCAGGCGCGGCGAACTTTTGGTCGCGGCCCAGGCGGCGAGCAGGATGAACTCGGTGGTCGGCAGGCCCGGGATGACGATGGCGATGAGGCCGATGCCGAGGCTTATATAAGCCAGCAGGCCAAACAGCAGACGGGAGATTTTTGAGGAGGAAAGGTGAGGCATTGGGCTCACGAATGATTGGGGCTTGATCAGATCTAGCAGACTTGCTCGGTTTAATGTGGGAGCGGGCTTGCTCGCGAAGGCGGCGTGTCAGTCACTATCAATGTCGACTGTCAGACCGCTTTCGCGAGCAAGCCCGCTCCCACAGGATCGCATTTTCAGGCGAGTTCCGGGGCGGTGGCGTAAGCCTGCTCCAGCAGCACGGTGAAGCGGTTGAACGCATCCACCGCAGCCTTCTCCACTTCAGCTTCTTCTTGCGCAGAAAACTCCAGACTATCCAGCGTCTTCACAAAGCTTTTCCAGCCTTCGGCACGACCACCCGCCGGTTCGCCGAGGTGGCGCGCGCCGAAGGTTTCGCTCAAGCCCAAACCAACAGCACGCTTGATCAAAAACGCCGCGCCAAGCTTCGAACCTTCGGACACGAACAACCAACCCAACGCTTCAGCCTTGGTCGGATTCTTCACCGCCCCGGCAACCGGTGCCGGCACTTCGGTGTCCAGATCGGCCAGATCCGCCCTGGCGGCTTCAGCGCGGCAGCGAGCCGGCAGGTCCGGGACGATCGCGGTCAACTCGGCATCGTTGTACAGCGACACCAGTTCCGACTGAAACAGGTACTGAGCCACCACGAAACGCGCGAAGTTGGCCTGGGTTTCAAACGGCGCGTGGGCTTTGACCAGCGCATCGAGTTTGGTGTGCGGTTCGTGGGTGATCTGGTTCAAGCGTTGCGAACGCGGAGCGGGGCGTTGAGCAGTGTCCTGAGTGGTCATGAGAAATCCTTGAGAAATGGAGGCGCCTGGTAACGAGACGAATAAGCAGGCGCCAGACAGTAAAAAATCCTCACCACGCCGCTTTTATATAGCCGCGTAATGAGGCGGATGGGGTCAGATGTCCCAGACCAGATTGACCGCGAAGTTGCGACCCGGCTGGGTCAGGCGATCGAGGTTGGCCGGTTGCGTCACCGAGGCTTCGCCGACGCTGTCGTAGCCGCGCACGTCATCCCACTGCCAGTACTTTTTGTTGGTCAGGTTGTAGAGGCCGGCGTTGACGGTCACGTCGTCGGTCACCTTGTAGAAACCGGCCAGGTCGAGCACACCGTAACCCGGGGTCTTGAACTGGGTGCTGGTGCCGTCCGGGGTCTTGAAGCTGGTGCTGTCGACGCGGGTCTTGCGCTTGACCAGTGTCCAGTTCAGCAGCGCGCCATAGGTGTCCTGGTCGTAACCGAGGCCGAATACGCCAGTCAGCGGGTTGATGCTGTTCAGCGGCTGGCCCGTGTCATCGTTGCGGCCATACAGGTAGGACGCCGAACCTTGGGTATACAGGCCGCTCGGGGCGCCGAAGGTGTCCAGGTTCAGGCGGCCCTTGAGCTCGACACCTTTGATGGTGGCGTGGGCGATGTTGTTGCTCTGGAACGTGGTCTCGGTGTACCCGGGGGTGATGGCGTTTTCGTCGATGAAGTCGCGGTATTTGTTGTAGAACACCGCCACGTCGAAGGTACCGGCCTCGAACTGGCCGCGCAGGCCGGTTTCATAACTCTTGCTCTTTTCCGGTTCCAGGTCCGGGTTGGGCGCGACCTGATAACCACCCGCCAGGTTTTCAAAGCGACCGTACAAGGCCTTGGCCGTCGGCGTGCGGAAGCCTTCGGCGTATTGGCCGTACCAGGTGTAGTTGTCGTTGAAGCTGTAGGTGGTGCCGAGCTTTGGCGACAGGCGATGCCAGGTCTTGGTGTCTTCGCTGACGACACCGTTGCCGCTCTGGTCGGCGGTGACGAGGAACTCGTCGGTAATGTGCGGCTCGAGTTTGGTGTAGTCGTAGCGAGCGCCGGGCAGGAAGGTCCAGTTACCCCAGCTGATCTGATCCTGGGCGAACAGGCTGTAGCTGGTGATGGTCGGGTCCGGGAAATCGCTGGCCGGTGTCAGGGTGTCGGCGGCGCTTGGCGCTCCGATCACCCGGCAGGCGCCGGTCACGGTCAGGCAGGTGCCGCTGCCGGTACGCAAACCGGTGACTTTATCCTGCTTGAGGGTGGTGCCGTAGGTCACGAGGTGATCGGTGTCGGCGATGGCAAACGACTTGTCAGCCTGGGCATCGAAGACCCATTGGCGATCCTTGTACGTGGTGTCGCGGTTGCGCAACACGGTACGCGACGGCGCGTAGATTTCTTCGGTGCTCTGATCAGCCTTGGCGATCTGGTAATTCAGCGACCACTTGATGTTGTCGGCCAAGGCTGTTTCCAGGCCGAAAGTGTGATCGATGCCGAATCGTTCGCGGGTGATCGTGTCGTTACCGGTGCGCGATTGATAGAAACCGAAACCGCGGCCTGCGTTGAACGGACCGCCCACCGCGCTCAACTGGTTGGTGTCGGCGTCGTCTTTGTAATGCTCGTAGGTCAGGCCCAGGCGCGCGTCGTCGGCGTAGTCCCAGCCCAGCTTGGCCAGCACGCTGGTGGTGCGGATGTCTTCGGGGTTGGCTTCGGTGCGGTTGAGGCCGGTGCCGCCGGTTTCGCCGTAGGACTCGGTTTCATGGCCATTGCGCTGACTCAGGTGCAACAGGCCGTCGAACTCACCGGTACGACCGGCCACGGTGCCGGAAGTCAGCCAACTCTCATCGGCCGAGCTGTAACCGGTTTTCAGGCGCGCACCGACGTCCTTGCCTGGCCTGATGATGTCGTCCGCGTCCAGCGTGTAGTAGCTGACCGCGCCGCCAATGGCGTTGCTGCCGTACAGCACCGACGCCGGGCCGCGGAGAATTTCCACACGTCTGACGATTTCTGGATCGACGTAGTTGCGGTTGGTCTGGGCATACGGGCCGTTGAAGAAACTGTCGGGCACTTGTACGCCGTCAACCTGGGTCAGCACGCGGTCGCCGTCGATGCCGCGGATGTTGTAGCCCGTGAGGCCTGCGCGCTGACCGGTGCCGCCGACCGAAACACCCGGTTCGTAGCGCACCAGCTCCTTGATGGTATTGACGTTGTTGCGGTCCAGGTCTTCACGGGTGTAAACGCTGACCGTGCTCGGGACGCTGTTCACGTCCTGTTCATTACGGGTGGCGCTGATGGTCACCTGATCCAGATTGAGCGTGCCGCTGTTGCTGCGCTTCTCCAGCACAATGTTGTGGGTGCCCAGTTTGCGATAGCTCAGGTTGGTCCCCACCAACAGGCGATCGAGGGCTTTTTCCGGCGGCAACGAACCGCGCACACCCGGCGAGGCCACGCCCTGAGCCAATTCTGCCGGCAAGCCGACCTGCCAGCCGGTCACGGCGGTAAAGGCATTGAGTGCCGACACCAGCGACTGCTGAGGGATCGCGAACGAGTATTCACCGCTGTTGCGGGTCGACTGCTCGGCCGCTGTAGCGGCCATGAGTGGCGCAGCACTGGCCATGAAAATGGCCGCGGTCAGCAGCGATAGCACGCGGGAAGGTGACGAGGACTGGCGGGTAAGGCGAGAGGACATCGATAGCGCTCCGTGTCGCACGAATCTTTATAGGTGCTGATTGGCATGTCGAGATGCGAATCAATTGCATTGGCTATAACGAGACGAACGAGCTTCAGCTATCGAGTAAAAATAATTCTCATTTAGTTCAAGATCACCAGCGCGGGGAATTCCTGAAGCCGTGCGGAGGTGATATGAGCGAGGGAGCGGACCACGTCCAGCGGCTGGTCGAGACGGTAATTACCGGTCACGGCGACGTCGGCCAGTTGCTCGTTGGTGTTGATGATCCAGCCCGGATAATAGCGACGCAGCTCGGCCAGCACCTGGCTCAGCGGACAGTTCTCAAACACCAGTCGGCCCTGGACCCACGCCAGGTCGGTGGCGGCATCGACCCTGGCCGGGCGGTCGAAACCGTTGGGGCCGATGCGGATGCTTTCGCCGGCCGAGAGTCGGATACGCGCATCGTCATGGGTCGCCCGCAAGTCGACATCGCCACGCTGCACTCGAACCTGCGTCACGCCGTCCAGATAACGCACGGCAAACGCGGTATCGCGCACGCTGGCGGTGACGGGTCCGGCATCGATTTCCAGCGGCAGACCACGATTGGCCGGCACGTCGAAAAACGCCTCGCCCTGATACAAGCGAGCCACGCGCTGCTGATCGTTGATGGTGCTGGAAAACGCCGAATTGGTATTGAGCAGGACTTTCGAACCGTCCTCCAGTTGCAGGCGCTGGCGTTCGCCAATCACCGTCAGATGATCGGCCTGAAGTCGCATGGGTAGGTTGCTGAAACTGAACAGGCCGAGGATCAACACGGCGGCAGTCGCCAGCGGTTTCCAGTGCGGACGCAGGCGCGACAGGACGGTCACTTTCGGCGGCCGGGAGGCCAGTTGTTGTGCGCATTGCACGACTTGCGGGCCATCCCAGATGGCCTGCGCCTTGGCGAATGCTTCGGCATGCAGCGGATCGGCAGCCAGCCAGTCATGAAATTGTCGGGTCTGTTCTTCGCTCGGACTGCCCAGCACGATCAGCCAGTCCAGAGCCTGGTCCATCGCGCTTGCGGCGTCCCGCGCCGGGGAGGGCGCAGAGGAGCGGTGGGTGTCCGTCACGGTGTTTCCTCGGCAGTGTCTGTGCACGGCTGTTTTTTTAGTGAAGCCTGGAAGTGCAGCAAGGGTAGCAAAGCCAGGTGAACTCAGTCGCCGTTTAACCGCTCAGCGACACCGATGCAGATCGCCATGATCAGCTTCAGTTCCTTCTGCACCGTGCTCAACGAGACGTCGAGCTTCTCGGCAATTTCCAGGTAGCTGTGCCCGTGCAGGCGGCTGAGGATGAAAATCTGTTGCTGACGCTGACTCAGTTCACCGAGGCTCACGTTCAAACGCTCCAGCAATTGTTCGGCATGGGCGGCATCCTCGGCACTGCTGGCGGGGGCGGCGATGCTTTCCACCACGTCCAGCGGCACGTCGTCGAGCATCGTCCGGGACTGGATGCGGCGCGCGCGCAAATAGTCCAGCGCCAGGTTGCGGGCGGTCTGGAACACGAAGGGTTCAAGGTGATCGATGGCCCGTTCACTGAGCGCCCGGGTCACCCGCAGGTAGGTCTCCTGCAGGAGGTCTTCGGCGGTGCTGTGATTGTTGACCATCCGCTCCAGCGTTCGCAGCAGCGAAACCCGCTGGGCGATGAAGACGTGATTGAAGCGAGATTGACTCACGGGGGAACCTGATCCATTTCGAGCGAATGATAATGCTTATCATCCGCTCGAGTGGTCAAGTATTGATTTGTGGTCGCTCTGTAACGACATGCAAACCTGTAGGAGCTGAGCTTGCTCGCGATAGCGGTCGTTCATTCAACATCCTGGTTGAATGTGCCGACGCCATCGTCGGAACGCCGCCCGGAGCAAGCTCGGCTCCTACAAGGAGGCTGTCGGTTTACTCGGCGTTGCACAGCGCCAGGCAGTTATCGAGCATGCGGTTGGAGAAGCCCCATTCGTTGTCATACCAGGCCAGCACCTTCAGCAGCTTGCCGCTGGATTTGGTGTGGTTGGCGTCGAAGATCGACGACAGCGGGTTGTGGTTGAAGTCACTGGAGACGAGCGGCAGGGTGTTGTAACCGAGAATTTTCGAATGCTGGCTGGCTTCTTTCAGCAGCGCATTCACTTCTTCGGCCGACGCTTCACGTTTCAGTTGCACGGTCAGGTCCACCAGCGACACGTTGATCACCGGTACGCGCACGGCCATGCCGGTCAGTTTGCCCGCCAGTTCGGGCAGCACCAGGCCAACGGCTTCCGCCGCACCGGTCTTGCTCGGGATCATGTTCTGCGTGGCGGAGCGGGCGCGGTACGGGTCGGTGTGATAGACGTCGGTCAGGTTCTGGTCGTTGGTGTAGGCGTGGATCGTGGTCATCAGACCGCTCTCGATCCCCAGTTCACGGTGCAGCACCTGGGCCACCGGCGCCAGGCAGTTGGTGGTGCACGACGCGTTGGAAATGATCTGGTGGTGCTGGCGCAAAATGTCGTGGTTAACCCCGTACACCACGGTGGCGTCGGCGCCTTTGGCCGGTGCCGAGATGATGACTTTGCGCGCGCCGGCCGTAATATGCGCGGCGGCTTTGGCGCGGTCGGTGAACAGACCGGTGCATTCGAACACGACATCAATTTTTTCCGCAGCCCAAGGCAGCTCGGCCGGGTTGCGAATGGCGCTGACCGCAATACGGTCGCCGTTGACCGTCAGGCTCTCCTCGTCGTGCTGGACATCGGCGTCGAACGTGCCGTGAACAGTGTCGTACTTGAGCAGATGAGCGTTGATTGCGCTGTCACCCAAATCGTTGATGGCGACGATCTGAAGGTCTTGACGATAACCTTGGGTATACAGTGCGCGCAGGACGTTGCGGCCAATCCGGCCAAAACCATTGATTGCGATTCGAAGAGTCATTTAACTGGGCCGCCGTCGTTTTGTTGTTGGAATTACAAGATTATTCGCATAAAAATAGAAAGCAAGCCTTTTTAATGGCAATATTTTGTTCAATCTACAACGAGTGACCTGAACCAACTGGTCCGACCGATCAAGAAAAACCGTTTGTCATCCCAATCACAACGGTCCTTGTTCAGCATAGACAATCAGGTCGCCACATCCGTTAGCCTGGAGTTCTACACATGCATCCCCGCGTCCTTGAGGTCACTGAACGGCTTATCGCCCGTAGCCGCGCCACGCGTGAGGCCTACCTTGCACTGATTCGCGGTGCGGCCAGCGACGGTCCGATGCGCGGCAAGCTGCAATGCGCCAACTTCGCCCACGGCGTGGCGGGTTGCGGCACCGAAGACAAGAACAGCTTGCGGATGATGAACTCCGCCAACATCGCCATCGTTTCGTCCTATAACGACATGCTCTCGGCGCATCAGCCGTACGAAGTGTTTCCGGAACAGATCAAGCGAGCGCTGCGCGAGATCGGTTCGGTCGGCCAGTTTGCCGGCGGCACCCCGGCCATGTGCGATGGCGTGACCCAAGGCGAGCCGGGCATGGAACTGAGCCTGCCGAGTCGCGAAGTGATCGCGATGTCCACCGCCGTGGCGTTGTCCCACAACATGTTCGACGGCGCGCTGATGCTCGGCATCTGCGACAAGATCGTGCCGGGCTTGATGATGGGCGCGTTGCGTTTCGGTCATCTGCCGACGATTTTTGTGCCGGGCGGGCCGATGGTCTCGGGCATTTCCAACAAGCAGAAAGCCGATGTGCGCCAGCGCTACGCCGAAGGCAAGGCCAGCCGCGAAGAGCTGCTGGAGTCGGAAATGAATTCCTACCACAGCCCTGGCACCTGCACGTTCTACGGCACCGCCAACACTAACCAGTTGCTGATGGAAGTCATGGGCCTGCACTTGCCGGGCGCGTCCTTCGTCAACCCGAACACGCCGTTGCGCGATGCCCTGACCCGCGAAGCGGCGCATCAGGTGACGCGTCTGACCAAGCAGAACGGCAACTTCATGCCGATCGGCGAAATCGTCGACGAGCGCTCGCTGGTCAACTCCATCGTGGCATTGCACGCCACCGGCGGCTCGACCAACCACACGTTGCACATGCCGGCCATCGCCATGGCGGCGGGCATCCAGTTGACCTGGCAGGACATGGCCGACCTCTCCGAAGTCGTGCCGACCCTGAGCCACGTCTACCCGAACGGCAAAGCCGACATCAACCACTTCCAGGCGGCGGGCGGCATGTCGTTCCTGATCCGCGAACTGCTGGACGCCGGGCTGCTCCACGAAAACGTCAACACCGTGCTCGGCCACGGCCTGCGCCGTTACACCATGGAACCGTTCCTCGATAACGGCGAACTGGTCTGGCGCGAAGGCGTGACCGACAGCCTCGACGAAAGCATCCTGCGCCCGGTCGCACGTGCGTTCTCCCCTGAAGGCGGTTTGCGCGTGATGGAAGGCAACCTCGGTCGCGGTGTGATGAAAGTCTCGGCCGTGGCGCTGGAAAACCAGATCGTCGAAGCGCCGGCCATGGTGTTCCAGGATCAGCAGGATCTGGCGGACGCCTTCAAGGCCGGTCTGCTGGAGAAGGATTTTGTCGCCGTGATGCGCTTCCAGGGCCCGCGTTCCAACGGCATGCCGGAATTGCACAAAATGACGCCGTTCCTCGGCGTGCTGCAGGATCGCGGTTTCAAAGTGGCGTTGGTCACGGACGGGCGCATGTCTGGCGCCTCGGGGAAAATCCCGGCGGCGATTCACGTCAGCCCCGAAGCGTATGTCGGTGGCGCTTTGGCGCGGGTGCAAGAGGGCGATATCATCCGCGTCGATGGCGTCGAAGGCACCTTGGAGCTTAAGGTGGACGCCGACGAATTCGCGGCGCGCGAACCTGCCAAAGGCCTGTTGGGCAATAACATTGGCAGCGGACGCGAGCTGTTTGGTTTCATGCGCATGGCTTTCAGCTCCGCAGAGCAGGGCGCCAGCGCCTTTACTTCTGCCCTGGAGACGCTTAATTGAAACTGGCTTTGGTCGGTGACATCGGTGGGACCAACGCACGTTTCGCGTTGTGGAAAAACCAGCAATTGGAAAGCGTCCAGGTGCTGGCGACGGCTGACCATGCCAGCCCGGAAGAGGCGATTGCCCTCTACCTGAGCGGGCTCGGTCTGGCGTTGGGTTCGATCGGCTCGGTGTGCCTGTCGGTGGCCGGCCCAGTGAGTGGTGATGAATTCAAGTTCACCAACAATCACTGGCGCCTGAGCCGCAAGGGTTTCTGCAAGACCTTGCAGGTCGAGCAACTGTTGCTGGTCAACGACTTCTCGGCGATGGCGCTGGGCATGACCCGTTTGCAGCCGGGCGAGTTTCGGGTGGTCTGCGAAGGCACCCCGGAACCGTTGCGCCCAGCGGTGGTGATTGGCCCGGGCACAGGCCTTGGCGTCGGCACATTGCTGGACCTTGGCGAAGGGCGTTTTGCCGCATTGCCGGGGGAGGGCGGTCACGTCGATTTGCCGCTTAGCAGCCCGCGGGAAACGCAGCTGTGGCAACACATCTTCAATGAGATCGGGCATGTCAGCGCGGAGACAGCGTTGAGCGGCGGCGGCTTGCCACGGGTTTACCGGGCGATTTGTGCGGTGGACGGCCATACGCCGGTGCTCGAAACACCGGAAGCGATCACCGCTGCCGGGCTCGCGGGCGACCCGATTGCCCTGGAAGTGCTGGAGCAGTTCTGCTGCTGGCTCGGCCGCGTGGCCGGTAACAACGTGCTGACCACCGGTGGGCGCGGTGGCGTGTACATCGTCGGTGGCGTGATCCCGAGGTTTGCCGATTTCTTCCTTGAAAGCGGGTTTGCCCGGTGCTTCGCCGATAAAGGCTGCATGAGCGATTACTTCAAAGGCATCCCGGTGTGGCTGGTGACAGCGCCGTATTCCGGCCTGATGGGCGCGGGCGTGGCACTGGAACAGTCTTGAGACCGAGTACAATTCATCGCGAGCAAGCTCGGCTCCTACACAGGGTTGCAATGACCTGTAGGAGCTGAGCTTGCTCGCGATGGGGCCCTTACAGTCAACAACGTTCTACGCACGATCAGGCATAATCCGCCCAATTCAAACAACAAGGACGCCGCCCCGTGAGCTCAGTCAACAAGTCGATTTTGTTGGTCGATGACGATCAAGAGATACGCGAGTTGCTGGATACCTACCTGACTCGCGCCGGTTTCCAGGTTCGTACCACGCCCGATGGCGCGGGTTTTCGCCAGGCCCTGAACGAGGCCCCGAGCGATCTGGTGATCCTCGACGTGATGCTCCCGGACGAAGACGGCTTCAGCCTGTGTCGCTGGGTTCGCCAGCACCCGCGTCAGGCACAGGTGCCTATCATCATGCTCACCGCCAGTTCCGACGAGGCCGACCGGGTTATCGGCCTGGAGCTCGGCGCCGACGATTACCTCGGCAAACCTTTCAGCCCACGAGAATTGCAGGCGCGCATCAAAGCCTTGTTGCGTCGCGCGCAATTCGGTCAGGAACGTAACGGTGGTGAAGTGCTGGCCTTCGACGACTGGCGCCTGGACATGGTCAGCCATCGGCTGTTCCACACCGATGGCGAGGAAGTGATTCTGTCCGGCGCCGACTTCGCGCTGTTGAAACTGTTCCTCGATCACCCGCAGGAAATCCTCGACCGCGACACCATCGGCAACGCCACCCGCGGGCGCGACCTGATGCCGCTGGACCGTATCGTCGACATGGCGGTCAGTCGCTTGCGTCAACGCTTGCGAGATACAGAAAAGCCGCCACGACTGATCCGCACCGTACGCGGCAGCGGCTACCAATTGGCAGCCAGTGTGGTTGCCAGCAATGGCCACTGAGTTTCTGCGCAAACTCGCCGACCGCGTGCCCGTTCCCCGTTCGTTGCTGGGGCGGATGCTGCTGCTGACGCTGCTGGCGGTGCTGTTCGCGCAGACGTTGTCGAGCGTGATCTGGGTCTCGCAATTGCGTGCCACGCAGCTTGAAGGCCTGGTCACTGCCGCCCGCAGCCTGGCGCATTCGATGACGGCCAGCGTCAGTTATTTCCGCTCATTGCCCGTCGCTTTCAGGCCGTTGGTACTGGATCAGTTGCGCAGCATGGGCGGCACTCGTTTTGTGGTGACGCTGAACGACAAACCGCTGGGCATGGAAGTGTTGCCGATTACCCCGCGCAAGGAAGCGGTGCTCAAAGCCGTGGACCAGGTGCTGCGCGAATCCCTGGGGCATGACACGGATATCTCGGTGACCTTCGTCAGCCCTGAAGACCTGCGGATCTTCAACAGCGGGCTGAAACTCGATGAGTTGCCACGCTCCTGGGCGCATTACGCGTTGACCCTGGAACCCGTGAATCCGCCCGTGCTGGTCACGCAAATCCAGATGGCGCCGGGTGAATGGCTGTACATCGCTTCATTGCTGCCCGAGCCTTACACCAGTCTTGAAGAGCAAGGCCTGCCGGCGCAACAGGTCTGGTTCATCGTCCTCACCAGCAGCTTTTTGCTGTTGTTCATCGGCTTGCTGGTGCACTGGCAAAGCCGCCCGCTCAAGCGCCTGGCGCGGGCCGCGCGGGACATGTCGCTGGGGGCTGACGTGCAACCGGTGGCCGAGGGCGGCGGCAGCGAAGTGGTCGAAGTGGGGCGCGCGTTTAACGCCATGCGCGAACGGATCAGCCGTTACCTGACAGAACGCAGCCAGTTGTTCAGCGCGATTTCCCACGACCTGCGCACACCCATCACCCGTTTGCGCCTGCGTGTGGAGTTGCTGGAAGACGAGAAGCTGCAGGCCAAGTTCGGGCGTGATCTGGATGAGTTGGAGTTATTGGTCAAAGGCGCACTGCAATGCGTGAAAGACACCGACATTCACGAAAACATCGAACCGGTGGACCTCAATCACGTGCTCGATTGCCTGGTAGAACCGTATCTGGCGCCTAACGGCAATGGACGCGTGACCCAACAGGGTCGGGCGCTGGCGGCGTATCCGGGCAAACCGTTGGCGCTTAAACGCTGCATTGGCAACCTGATCGACAACGCCCTGAAATACGGACAGAACGCGCATTTGCACATTGATGACGATGACAGTGCGTTCGTCCTGCATGTCGATGACGAAGGGCCGGGCGTGCCGGAGCAGCGGCTGGAGCAGGTGTTCGAACCGCATTTCCGCCTGGCCGGGCAGCAGCAGGGTTATGGGCTGGGGTTGGGGATTGCGCGCAATATTGCGCATAGCCATGGTGGCGAGGTCAGCCTGCAAAATCTGCGTGAGGGTGGGTTGCGGGTGACGTTGCAGTTGCCGCGCAGTGTTGACTAGATAGACCGCGTTATCGTTCTTCGCGAGCAAGCCCGCTCCCACATTCAATCGCATTCCAACTGTCTGAACTCGATCGAATGTGGGAGCGGGCTTGCTCGCGAAGGCGTCAGACCATTAAACAAATTTCTCAAGCCGAATGTCACAAGTCAGTGACATAACTCGCCCCCTTCGTTACAAGCCCATCCCCGCCCGTTGTTTAGACTGCCCTCAGTCAAAACAACAAAAAAGGCACCCCATGGACACCTTCCAACCGGTCTTCAGCAGTTGGCTGAACGCGCCTGCCCATCAGCAATGGCTCGCCGCCGAAGGCGTGCGCCTGCTGGCATTCGCCACGGCTTCAAAGCTGCCTGATGGCTTCGGCAATCTCGATGAAAAAGGCCATCTCCCGGTCAACGCCCGCGCCGAAACCATGAACACCGCGCGTATGACACACAGCTTCGCCATGGCCCATATTCAGGGGCTGCCGGGGTTTGCCGAACTGGTGGATCACGGTGTCCAGGCCCTCAGCGGCCCGTTGCGTGATGCCGAGCACGGGGGATGGTTTGCCGTCGCTCATGCGCTGGATGACAACACCGGCAAGGCCGCTTACCTACACGCCTTTGTGGCCCTGGCCGCCAGTTCTGCGGTGGTTGCACAACGCCCTGGCGCGCACGCCTTGCTCGATGAGGCGATCAACATCATCGACACGCATTTCTGGAGTGAGGAGGAGGGCGCCCTGCGCGAATCCTTCAACCGCGACTGGAGCGAAGAAGAAGCCTATCGGGGCGCCAACAGCAACATGCACGCCACCGAAGCCTTCCTCGCACTGGCCGATGTCACCGAAGACAACCGTTGGTTGTGCCGCGCACAGCGCATTGTCGAGCGGGTGATTCATGGTCACGCTGCCGCTAATGATTACCTTGTGGTCGAGCATTTCGATCGCGACTGGCGACCACTGCGCGAGTACAACCACGACAACCCGGCCGACGGTTTCCGACCCTACGGCACCACACCGGGCCACGGTTTTGAATGGGCACGCCTGCTGCTGCACCTCGAAGCAGCGCGGGTTCAGGCCGGCATGCTCACGCCGGGCTGGCTGGCCACCGATGCGCAAAAACTCTTCGACCACAACTGCCGTCACGGCTGGGACATCGACGGGCTGCCGGGGATTGTCTACACCCTCGACTGGGACAACCGCGCGGTGGTTCGTCACCGCCTGCACTGGACCCATTGCGAAGCCAGCGCCGCCGCCAGTGCGTTGCTTAAGCGCACTGGCGATGAGCAATACGAACGCTGGTACCGGCTGTTCTGGGAATTTTGTGACACTCATTTCATCGACCGTTGTGACGGCAGCTGGCATCACGAACTCGACCCGCAGAATCGCCCAAGTGCCGATATCTGGGCGGGCAAACCCGATCTGTATCACGCCTGGCAAGCCGTACTGATTCCGCGACTGCCACTGGCGCCGAGCATGGCCACGGCTCTGGCAAGGTTGTCCCAGAGCGCTCCTGTGTAACCATGTGGTGACATTCAAGCGTCCCTTCGTTACCTGCGAGGGGATAACTCCTGTTTAAAATCCTATGCAGCGCAAGCACCAGACTTGCATGCATAACAACAAGAAAGGTACTTCTAGATGAATGCGATTTCTCGCCTCGCTACTGTCATTTCTCTCGTCTCCCTGTCTGCGATCCCTCTCAGTGTGCTTGCCGCCGAATCCAAAGGTTCCGTGGAAGTGGTTCACTGGTGGACGTCGGGTGGTGAAAAAGCAGCGGTCGATGTGCTCAAGGCCCAAGTCGAAAAAGACGGCTTCACCTGGAAGGACGGCGCTGTCGCCGGTGGTGGCGGTGCAACTGCCATGACCGTGCTCAAGAGCCGCGCCGTTGCCGGTAACCCGCCAGGTGTGGCGCAGATCAAAGGGCCGGACATCCAGGAATGGGCGTCTACCGGTCTGCTCGACACCGACGTCCTGAAAGACGTTGCCAAGTCGGAGAAGTGGGACAGCCTGCTCGACAAGAAAGTCTCCGATACCGTGAAGTACGAAGGTAACTACGTGGCCGTGCCGGTGAACATTCACCGCGTCAACTGGCTGTGGATCAACCCGGAAGTCTTCAAGAAAGCCGGCATCACCAAAAACCCGACCACCCTCGAAGAATTCTACGCTGCCGGCGACAAGCTCAAGGCTGCGGGTTTCATTGCGCTCGCCCACGGCGGTCAGCCTTGGCAGGACAGCACCGTGTTCGAAGCCGTGGTGCTTTCGGTCATGGGTGTCGATGGCTACAAGAAAGCCCTGGTCGATCTGGACAACGCTGCGCTGACCGGTCCGGAAATGGTCAAGGCGCTGACCGAGCTGAAGAAAGTCGCGACCTACATGGACGTCGACGGCAAAGGCCAGGACTGGAACCTCGAAGCGGCCAAGGTCATCAACGGCAAGGCCGGCA